>Ga0315310_10000065_pt1 | contig 72836 bp, 90 predicted proteins | sample TDP5_MG_FD_203630 | JGI IMG/M metagenome (GOLD analysis project Ga0315310, IMG submission 203630) | Freshwater sediment microbial communities from Lake Towuti, South Sulawesi, Indonesia - TDP5 | ecosystem: Environmental > Aquatic > Freshwater > Lake > Sediment | place: Indonesia: South Sulawesi...
TGAAACAGAAAGGCTTACGATTAGGAACTTTAGAATCACTGACTGGGAAGCTCTTCATGAGACAATCATCCAATATGTAGCATCAGGGCTTGCAGCTTATGAGCCTAACCAATGGCCAACAACGCCAGAAGGGATTAAAAAGGCCACTGAGTGGTTTGCAAGCGGAGACGAGTATTTTGCTGTCTGTCTGAAAGATGTGGACCGATATATCGGATTTGTATCACTTAACAAGCAGCAAAAAGAAGGAGAGTTCAACATTGGTTATGTCTTCAATTTTAACTATCACGGCAAAGGCTACGCAACAGAGTCATGCCAAGCTGTACTTAACCATGCATTCAACCAATTACAAGCAAAAAGAGTGGTTATAGGGACACCGACCGTGAATACTGCATCTGTTCGATTGCTTAAGCGGTTAGGTTTCAAGACAATCGGAGAAGGATGCTTCGAATTGTCGAGAGAGGAATGGAAGGCTAAATCTTCGAAGTAGATTAGACTCAAAACTAAGAGCTACTCCTATTTTTTGTTTAGTCTTGTAACAAGATTAACAACAATTTGTGTGCGTGTTTTTTTGTGTAGAGAGAGTATAAGAGAGTGAATTAGTTGGTGAGAGAAGGATCGGGATAGAAAGAAGGTTTGGGTTTGGGGTTAAAATTTAGTCACCCAAACCCAAATCCTAAAAAGGTGAAATAATTTTTTTAGCCAAGACTGAACTATTAAAAGGAATTGAAATGTAAAATCAGATTTGAAATTCTTTTTAGAACTACCTGAATTCATATCAATGGATTAAGGTGAAATTCTGAAAAAGGCTTTTATGGCTTTTATGGAGAAAAGAGTAAGAAGAGTGAAGGAAAATGAGAAACGCTTTACAGAATCAGACCCTAAATCCTACAGTCCGAAATTCATCTCTCACATTACTAGCAATTCTAACAATGCTCGTAGCAGCGCCGGCAATAGCTTCAGCGAACTCTCTTACAGTCGAAGTGAACAAAAGTCCTCCAACCTACAATATAGGGGACTCCATCTCCATATCTGGAACAGCCACCCCAAACGCTTCAGTATCCATTAAACTACTTAATCCAAGCAATACGACAAAAGTCGAAAGCGAAGGTCAGGTTGCTTCTGACGGCAACTACTCAATAGGAGCCATTTATACACTGAAAATAATAGATGAGCCAGGCATGTGGAAAGTAAATGTTTACGACTCGTCCGCCAACATAACAGCGGAGACGACTTTTGAAGTCATAGCACTCTGGGAAAGGCTTGAAGCACTTGAAGGTCAACTAGCAAGTCTTCAAAACCAAACACAAACACTTGAAAATGCCATCCAAACTCTTAACACTTCAGTGGAGAACCTTTCATCTAGGCTGTCCGCGATAGAATCACTATTAATGGTTATTTACGGAGCAATAGCCACGGCTGTCGCAGCGGCGGTCATAAGCATTGTGGCATTAACGCGGTATTTACAGAAACGCGATATTTACAGAAGGCTTGTAGGTAAACCAAAGAAAGGTAAGATTGGACGACGCTAAGACTCAGTCTTTACGCCTTTAGAAGGAAGGCTGATACTGTGTACCACCTGATTTTCTGAGGCTCTTCTAGGAGTCACTTCTGGCTTGTCTTTCGATCCCTTATACTTTGCGAACCAAGAGTTCCAAGTCTATGACTCATGCAGATTGCTCAGGCCCTTGTACAACAGATTATCTCTTCCGCATTCCTATGAACACTGCTACTTGTTCTTTCTAATGCGCAGATGTTCCATCAACGGGTCCGAGCTGTTCGGGCATTTTCTATAGTCTCTTGAAGCAACTTTTGTACCTCATACGGCTCTTTCAACGCCGCAAGACTGGGACGCATGGAAGCTGCGCCTCTGCCTCCGTCCACAAATACGAAGCCGGCGGTTATGGCATACACGGTTCCAGTTCCGAACATCTTGTCAATGAAACCGACTTGAACGTAAACCTCTTGAATCTTTTCAAAGTCAACAAACCTTGTGTCCAGCCCAAAGGCGCCAGTCTGGGTGATTATCCGTTGATCCGTGATCATGTATTCTGTGTTTTTGTACCTCATGAGTTGCCATATCGATGGACCAACAGTCACTCCCAATCCTATAAGGACGAAGGGTAAGCCAAACAGGGCAAAAGGCCCTGGTGCCCCGGTTGAAGCAGCTCCCCACATCCAGAGAATAGAGAAACCCAGGAAGAACAATCCAAACGGAATAGTCGCCAAGCTCGGGACTATGAAGGGCATCTTTACTGGTTTGCCCCTCCACAAAACCTTCTCACCTGCCCTGATATGCCTAGACAATGTATTTTGTACTTGCTCAACTTCTGGAACAGTTGGAGCTTGAGATATGGGTTTTTGAACAGTTGGCTGCATTGTTTGTCCACAGCTACGACAGAAACGATCCTCTTCACCTACCTCCTTGCCACAATTGGGGCAAAAAGGCATATTCTACTCCCTCCCGTCTTAAATGACCAATTATCTACTTAAAAGACTTTTTGCAATGGTTGTTTGGGTTTGGGGTTAAATTTTAATTCCTTCCTTCCCAAACCCAAACACACAACTAACTGATGGAACGACGGACGGTTCTAACGGACTAACGAATTCTATTAACTGACTTTACGACTACTAAACTATCCTAAAATCTCTATTCAACTATACGACTTTAAGGCACGCTTTTCTAAGAGCTATTTTGTCAATGACTCGAGTTTGGTCTCTTTGGATCCGATATTAAACTAAGTTCTAGTAGGATCTATTGCAAAGAGGTAGAAGATTAGAGCTGCAATGATGCCTATCGCTCCGAAGCTAATTCCAAGAACACCATAATCAAACATGATGAGCAACAATCCTCCCACAGCACCCCCAATCAATTGACCTATACTCGCGGTGGAAGAACTAAGCGACATCATCATGCCACGGAATCTTGGAATCTGTTCAAGGGCTAGGCTCATGATGACAGTAACCATTATCCCCGCCAAGACGCATAAAGCTAATCCTAAAGCTATTGACAACCAAAGATTTGGAATATTATCAACGCTAAAAGCTAATGTTCCTGAGAAAAAAGTCGAGAAAACCGTCAAGGGTTTCCTGCCAAACCTATTCACCAATCGCCCACAGACTAAACACCCAAAAACATAGCTTAGACTAAATACTATAGTAACAAGAGATACGAAGTCGATTGACTCTAGGAATCGCTGTCTATAAAACGATGCGTTGTAGATCAAAAACTCAAACCACGTAGCCATTGAAAGCGCTATACCCACCAAACAAGCAACAGCTGACCTGTTTGAGATGACTACCTTGAATCCCTCCAAGTAACTTCCCGTGCTCTCGGTTAAATGATTACTAGATATGGATGGCACACATTTAGTAACCAACAGGAGACTCAGAAGGGAAATGGGAAAGACGAACCCGAGGAAAGCCATACGCCATCCTCCTAATGCAGTAATAAAGTTTGTGATCAGTGTTCCAATCAAGTAAACCATAGATGTACCAGCGGCAGTCCATCCTATTGCCTTTGTTCTCTTCTCCAAAGATAGAAGTTCCCCAATAAGCGTTGTAACCATGGGTATAATCGTGGCGAATCCTAGACCATTGATAGCAAAAACAATAAGTATCACATTAAAACTTGGTGCAAAACTGCAACCCAATGCAGATATGCAATTGAGTATTAGCCCCATCAATAATAATGATTTATGGTTGAATCGAACGCTCAAAGCACCCATGACCAGGGCAAAGATGATTCCGAGAAAAGACGAGGCCGTATTGATCTGTCCCGCAATACCAACAGAAATCCCAAATGTAACACTTATTTCGATTAGGAGAAGTCCCATTACTATCATAGGGGGCGCAACGGCACTTCTTGCGATGGCGAGTGAAAGGAGAATAAGCTTTTCAGAAAAACTTCTTACTTCTTTTTCATGATTTATAGAACCATCCTCCATATATTATCGTTACCATTCTCCTATTGTATTTGTTTCATTGCTCCTAGCGCGTTCCTAACGCTTGCCGTGATGAGAGCATTAGGGTTTAAGCCTATTTATTATCTCCTCAACAGTAAATGGCTTGCCATGTGCAGGGTATATGGTTCTAGCGCCATTGTCGATGATTTTTTGCCAACTCTCAAACACTGACTTCAGGTTGTATACCTCAATAGGGCGATAATGAAGAAAACCGAGATTGCTCATACAAGCATCGCCTACAAAGGCATCGCCGTTAGATAATATGACAGATATGCCATCATCAGTATGCCCTGGCGTGTAGATTATTCTTCCATCAACGCCTATCGTCTTCAGTATATCTTTATCATCGCCAGTGACGATGATATCTTCATCCTTTAGAATGACTGGAGAATACTCAAAGTTCCTGCGCTTTACCCAGTTATAAAGCGACATAGTAATACGAGCTTGCCTGTTAAGAAACTGACCCACATTGATTATTGTCCCGTTCTTGAGTGATTCGATCGAGTTTTTGTGGGCGATGATTCTGCAATCGGTTTTTTCTTTCAGTTCAGCTGCAAATCCTGCGTGGTCATCATGAGAATGAGTCAACAGTAAATACTTAATCTCGGATAGGTCGACATTGATTTTCTTGAGCTCTTTTATGAACGGTTGAAAACATGCAGGGAAGGACGTATCTACTAATAGATATCCATTCAGAGATTTTAGTAAATAACAATTCGTAGGACCCATTTTCAGAATTTTCGTCGCGTTCGTGATCGTCATCTTAATTAACCTCACAGCGTCAACTAGTCAAATTCATCAATATTTCTATAGTCTATTTTTGTTTTTAATCTTATTCTCTAAATAAATACTCACTTCAATCAAGAAAATCAGGATTCAGTTAAGCTAATACTGCTCTCTAACGAGAGCAGTAACCCATTCGGTCTCTCTGCCCTATCTTACTCAAGGAACACCAGAGAGAGCCAGAGAGAGAGCAATCTTAAATTTTAATGCACACACACCATTTACTAATGACGATTGATATGTTATTTCCTAACTGCCCTATCGAAAAGTGGCACACCAAGGAGAATTGTGATTACACCTAAAATAACCAAGATGAGGAGTTGGAAGACTACTCCATCTACGCTGGCTCCTAGTACCATTACCTTCCTTAAGGCATCCACCGCATAGGTCAGCGGAAGCACCTTAGAGATATATTGGAGGGGAAGTGGCATCTGCTCTATTGGAAATAGTACTCCTGAAAGGAACATCATGGGAAATTGTAGGAATCCTAAGATGAATTGGGCTGACTCCTGCTCCTTAGCTATTGAGGTAGCCACTATTCCAATGCCTAGGAAAGCGAGGGTTCCTAAGATCAGAATCGCAGCTATAAGGAGTGGGTTCCCTCTGACGTGAACGCCAAATACCAAGATTGCTAAGATAATTATGATAGTCCCCTGTAATAGATTTCGAAGCGTTTGAGCAAGGGTCTTGCCTAGTATTATGGAGACTCTTGATATTGGAGCCATCAACAAACCATCTAATGTTCCGACTTCCCTCTCTCGAGCAAGGGCAGCGCCTACTGCTGTTAGTCCTGACATCATGACTCCCATACCTATGAATCCGGGCGCTACAAAGTCAAAGTAAGAGCCTCCACCTGAGACTATGCTTTGAACGTCTGTCTGAACAGGTTGAAGTATGAACTGCGGATTAGCGCCCGAGATGCCGCTCCTTATCAGATTGTATGCAAACTGTTGAGATATTGCTCCAATAAGCGCACTGAAGCCTTGTGTTACAGCGGTGGACAAAGCTGGACTTGTTGGATCAGTTAGAATAATAATCTTCGCTTGGTTCTGAGAGACAAGAGACTGAGTAAGGTTTTCAGGTATCACTAGCACGCCCTTAATCGTCCCAGCAAATATCATATTCTTGGCATCGTTCACAGTTGCGACGTTCACCAGATGGAAGGCAGTGGAATTAGTGAGAGATTGGTGAATTATTTCCGACACGTTTTTCCCGTAGATACCATTATCTAGATTAACTATTCCAACAGGAACGTCGTGTACAACGTTGGTAGAGCTGGGGAACATGTAACCAAACATGGCGATGAGCATTATGGGGAAGATAAAGCTGAAGGCTAGCCCTATTCTGTTTCTCTGAAACTCTTTTAAGTCTTTGTAGGCTACGGTAAGAATATCCCGAATCATCTTTGGTGCGTTCATTTCAGAATCTACCTCCGAAGTGGTGCCTTGGTCTGCTGATATGATTATTCTTTATAGGTTCGTCGCGAATCTTAATCCCAGTGAGTTTTATGAAAGCATCTTCGAGAGTAGCGTTATGACCGACAGAAGCTTTGATATTATTAGGTGTGTCTAGGGCGATGATTTTTCCATAGTCGATTATTCCTATTCTATTTGAAAGTCGGTCCGCCTCGTCCATGTAATGTGTCGTAAGGAGTATTGTCTTCTTCTCTTCATTGTTCAATCTTTTTATCATTTCTCGAATGTTATGAGCGGTTGTAGGGTCTAGGCCTATTGTGGGTTCATCTAGGAAAATTATGTCTGGATCATGAATAAGGGCTCTGACAATGTTTAAGCGTTGTCTCATGCCTGAGGAAAAGTTACCAACGCGGGTTTTTCGGAAATCCCACAACTCAACTAGCTTCAAGAGTTCTTCACTCCTCTGCTTTATAACTGAGGAGCCCATATCATATAGCCGGCCAAAGATTCCTAGGTTCTCCAAAGGTGTTAGACGTTCATAAGCTACAAGTTTTTCTGTGACAACACCGAGCTTCTTCCTTACCTCGTCAGCTTCGTTCACGACATCGTAGCCATCAACTTCAGCCTTTCCTTCACTTGGTATCAGAAGGGTGCAGAGCATCTTAATCGTGGTGGTCTTTCCAGCACCATTTGGACCTAGAAACCCGAAGATCTCACCTTTTCTAATACTGAAGGTTACATGATCAACTGCTACTAAGTGGTTGAAGATCTTAGTCAGCCCCTCAGCCCTAATGATATCCTCGCTCATCTCGCTTTGCCTTCAGATTCTGGTTAATCTCTTTAAATTTTGCTGTAGTTTAATTTTATCTAGGAGTTTAAGCGTATCTTTTAAACCTTGCTCTAACAAAGAAATAGGAAGGAATTAAAATTTAGTGCACACATTCTATTTCACACTTTCATGGACTGGTGATTCATAAAAAATATTATTCTTTTTGAGGAATTGAGCATTAAAATAGGATGGACGTGGAACTATTTAGGAGACACGTAGTTATTGCCAAACGGCTTTAAAGTTAAAATTGTGTCGAAGAAAATACGCGGTGGCTTCGTAGGCATGAACAGTGAATGTGCCGACATTAAAGGAATTCCATGGAAATACAACGCCAACACAATCTTAGTATGGAATGGAATGAAGGGAAAAGCAAGACAGCACACCATTAAACATGAGAAAGTAGAACTAGCATTAATGCGGTTGCACGCTTGGTCATATCAGAAAGCCCATAAAAGAGCCCTACAATTAGAAAGTGAAGAAGAAGAAAAAAAGATTAAAATTTAATCCAGTTCCAGAGCCACCTTTACAGTTTTTAGTTTAACAATTTTAACTTAATACGGAATATCTAAAATGAATTTTATTAGAAACTCCATAGATATGTAGACTACTGAATTGTCTAAGGAGTTTTTTGTAAAAATAAAGGACCCCAACTTTCTACAAACTTGCCATTGACTATTCTAAGGATGATAAGGGATGTTACATCCATCTTCTTGCCAGAAGAGTCTGTCCCAGTATCTTTCTCAAGATACCAAACCTTGTCCCCTTCAGCGATAATGTCCTCGATAGTCGTATGCAAATCGGGATAATCCTTTAGTAACTTAGCCACGGCTTGTTTGCCGTGGTTGAAGTCAGTTTCCCTACCTCGAACTTTTCTGTCATGGTCAACATAATCGGGTGCTGTTAACTCGTCTAGTATGGCTAGGTTTCGCTTATTGAATTCTTCGATAAAACGGCGGACAATTGCCTTATTCTCTTCTAATGACATAATACATTTTCTCTCCAATAATATTTATGATTTTAACTCGATTTAAAACTATGCTTTTTCTTGGTCTTCCAAAATTTAGTTTTAGGCTAAATTCTCGATGTAAATGGTGCATTTGCTCCAATATTCCTTATGAGAGCATCTGAACCGTTCAACAGAAGAATATTGTTTCTTGGTCTTGAACTCCTAACAGTCTTTCATATGTGAACAGACCATTTAACCCATCATGCGACCGACTCGAGGGGAGAAAATAGAAAAGGATAGCGATATCGACACCGCCATCTTGTTTAAAGGAAAGAGTTTAGACGCTCGACAGCCACCAATCAGGAATGGCGTAAAACAATCCACTAAAACTGAAGTACTACCTTCCTAATTTTCCTGAAAGAATTTCTATCCCAAACCGTACTTTCAATCAAAGAGCTTATATCTCGATGGTTCAATTATCCATGTTTTAGAAGCGAAACTGGATTGGCTTTCCCAACTTTGCTTCAAGTCATAAGTAGCGTTGTCGCCTTAGGAGTTGGGATTCCAATAGTTTATCTACTATCAAAAACTCTGAAGATACGTCCAAAACATATTACGATTGCCGAGCAGATGAAAGAGGCTGCTCGCGCTATCGTTGTAAGTGTAACTATGTTTGTGTTGGTGTTTGCATGGTGGACATTGAAAAAAATGTTTCAACTTCAGTCCCAAAAATTCATGCCCGCTGATATTACATATGTTTTGTGGATTGCATTCTGGGAAGGCATAGGTTTCCTGATTGTTATCGTATCTATGAAGAGCACTCGGCAAAAGCTTAGAACCATAGGCATAAACAAGGATATTATGGGAAGAATGGTTGCCCTTGGACTAATTCTTAGTGTGATACTTCTTACCAGTTTTGGCTTGCTGGCTCCGTATGTTGGAGGAGGTTTCACAGGTTTTTCTTCTTCTTTGGCATATGGACTGATTCTCTCTACAATAGTTGGTTTTAGTGAGGAAGCAGTTTGGAGAGGGCATATCCAAACAAGACTAAGCACTTATGGTGGGGCAATCAAGGGACTCGTGGTCGCATCATTGCTTTTTGCTCTCTGGCATTTTCCACTTGCCTACTACTATGAAGCCTTCGGAGATGTATTGGCGGCTTTGGCATGGGTTTTAGTGAGAGTGTTCGTCAGCTTACTCTTAGGTTACATCATGTTGAAGAGCCAAAACATAATTCCATCCTCAATCTTCCATCTCTTCTTCGACTGGGGCGCATATCTATGGCGAATCTCCTGACTTGTTGAAAGGAGTAGCAATTAAATACTAAAGAGAAGGGATGCGGCGAACCCACGTCTTTACGCCTTTAGAAAGAAGGCTGATACTGTGTACCACCTGATTTTCTGAGGCTTTTCTGAGAGTAACTTATGGCTTGTCTTTCGATCCCTTGTACTTTGCGCACCAAGAGTTCCAAGTCTATGACTCATGCAGACTGCTCGGGCCCTGGTGCAACAGATTTTCTCTTCCGCATTCCTAGGAGGATGAGAATGGCAACTGCCGCTATCAGAACGAGAACTCCTATCGAGATGTTTACGATGTTGATTTCACTTCTATAATAGGCTATTGCGTCAATTGGCTCTATGACATCAATGGAAATCCCTTGTTCTCTGTGGATAACGCCGTTGATCGTGTAATGGTCGAGTACGTAGTCGAAGAAGAGGTCTTTTGTCATCCTTTGTGGAGCTTCGTATTGAAGGGTTTCATGTTCAGCATACCATTCTTGTATCTCCTCGACTAGGGAAGAGTCCTTCGAAAGCTGAATCGTTACCTCATATTCCTTTCCCCAATTCGTATAAATCACTGTCGAATTTTTAGCTCTGATGTTGAAGTCGAACAAACTCGAATCATAATCCCCGCTCCAACCGACGAATCTGTACCTAGTCTTTTCCGCCGCATAGTAATAGATAGTTGTATTTTCCCTTACGAACGAAACTGGAATATCCTCTGATGAGAAAATGCCTCCCTTATCCCAAGTTTCAAAATCCGCACCAGGAGGCATATTGTGCATCATTAGCTTGTAACCAAGAGAGAGCTGCGAAGAGGGCAGGAAGCGAACAATTTCCATTATGGTGTCCGCTCCCCCTATAACCCAGTTATGTTCGCTTGTTGTGTTCCATTGCCAAGTTCCGCTCTCGGTAACGAACGTTTGATTGCCTTTTCCATACGCCGTGCCGCCGCCTGCTGATATAACGGTGTCACTTACCTCGGAACCGGGCTTGTACTCAACTGTTCTTATCCCCTCTTTTAGCTCAATGCTGATGACAACCACAAGAGTGTATGTAACGCCTAATCTCGGGTTTCCTATAGAAGCTGACACGTACTTTTCGGTTTGACCTGGGGTTAGGCTTTCAGTTTCACCGACAGTTGGCCATGTCACAGAAACAACAGAGAACGTCAAGTTATCATCCTCGAAAAACCCAACACCGAGACCGATGCCGCGTGCCACTCCAGCGAATTCGGACTTCTGTGGTGTTACTGAAAGGGTAATCGTTTGATTGCCCCCAGGGTATTCGAGTTTGTTTGGAGTGATTGTTCGTGACGCTGAGAAAGCAGGGGTGAATGAAACTGGCACGAGATTGGGATCAAAGAATACACTAGCCTGAACCCCCCTACCGGGTTCAACATCAGGAAAAACCCACTGATACATGGAATCCAAAGTAATAGCAGGGAATGGTCCGGCAGGAACCCCGCCTTGAAGATCCGTCGTGAACAACAGCTTCGGACCCTCGACTACCTTCGAATCAAAGTTTTGTAACCATGAGGTTAAGATCTTTTGTCCCTTCAAGGCAATATTGTATGATACGAAATCACCTTCAGTCTCGCCGTGATAGGCGGTCATGCTACCCGAATGTACCATCTCAGGTTGTTCAGGTTCAGCAGAGACAAAGGATGCCGGTTGCCGCATACTGGAAAACACAGGCAAAAGTAAGAGCAGAAAAAGCGCCATCCATAATTTCGTCTTACGATCATAATAAAATTTTCTCATACTGTTTATCCCGCAAAATATGAAGGTTATTCTTTATATATAACAACTTTGTTAGGGTTTAGGGATAAAAAATTAATTTTTTTCTCTCTCTTCTTGTAGTCTTGTATTGTTCTATTCTCCTCTCCTCTCACAACAAACAACACACCTGAGTGTAAGAGTATAATTGCTAAATGTAAAAAGGAAGAGATAATTAGATTGATGGGGAAATACGGAGGTGATGTCTTGACTAGAGTAGAAACTTCGATAATAATAAATGCTACACCTGAGAAGGTATGGGAAATGCTTGCTTTGGACAGGATGCCAGAATGGATGGATGACTTGGAGAGTTCGGAATACATTACCGAGGTGCACACTCCCGAGGACAGGTACAAAGTGGGAACATCTGCTCATTGGATAAAAGTGGATAAAGAAGACCATGATATGGAAATCATGGAGAGTCTGAAAAACGAGAAGATTGTATTTCGTACCTCACCTATTCATGGAGTACACATGACTGGAACATTCACCTGAAACCCACTGAAGCAGGAACTGAAATGACATATGCTGTGGACTATACAATGCCTTGGGGAGTTCTCGGGAAGTTCCTCGACAAGGTGATGATTAAGAGAGCCATGCTAAAGGACATAGAAGGAGAGTCGAAAAGTTTGAAAAGGTTTCTAGAGAAATAGAAGGGAGGTGATTCTGTGTCGTTAGAAGAGAACAAGGCTATCATTCGCAGCTTGTATGAAGCCTTCAATAAGCATAACCCCGCATTACTGGACGAGCTCATGGCACCCGATTTTGTTGACGCACCTAACACACCTTTTGAACTGCGAGGTCTGGAAAGTTACAAAAGATTCGAGGCTATGTTTATCAAAGCTTTTCCCGATTATCAGGATATTATTGAGGATATAATCGCTGAAGGGGACAAAGTTTGGGTTCTTGGGAAAGTTACGGGGACACACACAGGTGAATGGAATGCCTTTGGGATTACATTCGCCCCTACTGGCAAGAAGATAACATGGACGGCTGTTAACATCTATCGCATAATTGATGGCAAGATTGTGGAGAGAAAGTCAGTCCGTGACATGTTGGATTTCCTAAGACAACTGGGTGTTATAGAATACACAGAAAAAGTAAAGAAACTGTTTCCAGAAGATGTTTTGTAACTGCTTTGGCTTAGAAATGGCCTGGTCAAAAAAATAATATGAATTATCTAGCAGCGTTGGCTCAAGATGTAAGCAGGAAAGCGAAGAGGAAGTTGTACAAGCTATGAGCTATGCTGGTTCCTACTATATTCTTGGTCTTCAAGGCTATCCAGCCCCAGCATAATCCTACAATGCTAACCAGGAATATGCCAGACACACTCAGGTATCTCTGCAAGTGGATAAGTCCGAAAAGAATCGTAGAGACCAGTAATGCAATCTTCCAGCCTTTCCATCTATTGAAGGTGAACAAGATGAGCCCTCGGAATAGAATCTCTTGGCCGAATCCACTGAGCGACCAGAAGAAAAAAATGTATACAACAGTTGGCCATGAACTCGCTTCTGGTGCAAGCTTCAGGTCAGCAGCTATGAACCTTGTCACGAAAGCAGCTATAACCAAGGCTACAGAATTCAATAGACTAGGTAACAATCCCTTTCGTGTTAGCCCTATTTCTTCCAATGGCCTTCCTTTTCGTATGGTCAGCAAGATGGAGCAAGTGATGTAGATAGTGTATAAGACGAAGTTACCCGAAACCTCTGTTAGATATCCGAACATGTAAAGGGGAACTGCAAAGACCAAAGGCACAAAGAATACGAGAAGAACCTCCAGACTTTCTCTCTGTTCCTCTCTGCTCATGAACAATCCTTCCTATATGTTTCACAGCCAAACGTAAAGAGAGTTTTACTAAAACCAGTTTCACATGGGTATTTTTATGCTTTGGCTTGTATAGCTTCTATTAGTGAATAATGCATGAGCAAGAGAAAAAGTGAAGAAGTCAAGAGTCTTGAGGAAGAAGTGTTCAAGGCGCTGGATCATCAAAAAAGAAGAGATGTCCTAAGATTCATAGGTGAAGGAAAGAAACCTACCTTTACTGAGATAATGAACACTACAAAGTTTCATGACAGTCCGACTCTATCATATCACTTGAGGAATCTTGCTCCCTTTCTTGAATTGAAGGATGGAAGATACGACTTGAATCCTATAGGGAAGGCTGCGTACACCCTCCTTCTCAGAACAGCCGCCTATGATGGGCTAGCTCTTCTTCATAAGAAGAAATTCGGAGCAATTATTGGTCACATATTTTTGTGGATTAGCGCAATCGCTGCTGGATTAGTGTTGAAGATAGATCCTTTTATGACAACGATATGTCTCCCAAGTTTGGCTGCAGTAAGCCTCATGACTATCAATGAACTATTCGAGTAGAGAAAAGAAATGACAGTAATAGATAGAGTTAAAAGATGAAGAAAGGACCAAATTTTAATAGTTTAGATTGTTGCTGAACCTATCTCGCTATTTCCTTTGGTTCTCTGTGTTTCGCCGTTATTTCTTTTATTCTAGGTCGAAGACCTGATTCCTTTGGCTTAAGTCATTTCCTAACTCTTCCGTAATCTAGGGGGCGAATGATTTCTACGCCCTCAACCTTGCTCCAGTGTCTTGCGTCTTCGGTTATGACAGCGTTGACTTCTGCGCGTTTCGCGGCCGCGGCGTGTATTGAGTCGTAGGTCAACCCGGTTTTAAGCATGATTTCAGACGCTTCCGTAAGGAGCCTGTTGTCGACAGTGATGAGTCCAGCATCGGCAGTGCAGAAGAGTTCCTCAAGGGGGCTCCTCAAAGCCTTGACGAGAAAGACTTAGGCGAATACGATCTTATCGTTGCCATGGAATCTAGGCACATGGACGCTTATGTAAGGAGATGCAGCTGCCGCGGAAAGCCTAAGTAAAGCGATAGTTTAAATCTCTCAATTCAGAAACATTGTAGCAGTGGGAAACCTTGAGTGAAAGAGAAGATCTTTACGGGAAAGCGAAAGAAGAGATGAGGATTCTGGAAAAGATTCTCGCCGAGATTCCTGGCTTCAGAGGCTATAAGGAGAAGGAACTTCGAAGAGAATCTGACAAGCTGGTCAGAAACAGTATTTACCGCCGCCTAAGCGGAGCCCGGGGCGATTTGAAAGAGGCTTTTCAGACGCTCTCAGATCAGCATCTTCATGAAGCCTTGGCTAAGATGGATAGGCTCGTTATGGAAATTGACCGAGTTAACGAAAAGGTTAATCACGCGTCATATGGCTACGCTGGGTTTTTCAACATCTTGAAGATTGATGTAGAGAAGCTCGAGAAGATGCTGGCCTTCGACAATGGGCTTATCGAGCAAGTGAACAAGATTTGTGAAGAGGCTAGAGCTTTCAAGAAGGAGGTTTCTCAGGGCCGTTTCGAAAAGGTTATGGACCAGATTAAGGAGCTCAATGAGTCGCTTGACTCTTTGGAGGAAGTATTCGATACAAGGAAAGAAGCAATTTTGGAGGGATGAACATTATGGCTCAGATCATAGAATGGACCAATCCAAGTCCGGAGGATGTTGTCTGGAGATATCCTGATGAAAACATAACTTGGGGCGCCCAGCTGATTGTCCATGAATATGAAGAAGCCGTGTTCTTCAGGGATGGAAAGGCTTATGACGTTTTAGGTCCGGGAAGACATACGCTCACAACCCTGAACCTTCCGCTGCTTACAGGCGTTTTGTCCCGAATCGCAGGGTACAGACAAACACCGTTCAAGGCTACGGTGATTTTTGTGTCTACGAGAAACATTGCTGGAAAATTCGGTATGCGGGCTCAGACAACCGAGCTTGCGCCCCTTCAGCTCTTCGGGTCTTTCTGGTTCAAGGTTGAAAACCCGCAGCTCTTCGTCATGGAAGTCGTGGGTGGCAAAAACGCGTACTCGACAAGTGATGTGGACAGTTACATTAGAGGCTTTGTGAACGAGAGGATAATAGACGAGATCTCGAAGTATGACCTTGCAGCTGTATTCACAAAGTTAGACGAGACATCAATCGCTGTGAAGAACATCATCTTGGACGCCTTTAGGCGAATAGGACTAGACCTAGTGGATCTCAGATTTGAAGGCGTGGACACAACCCCAGAATACCGTGAGAGGCTGTTCTGGCTCAAGTCGACGAGAGCAGCACCCGAGACTGTCCTGAGAATGGAGACGGTGAAGGAAGCAGCGAAAGAGCTCGGCAAGTCTCCAGGGGCAGCATTGGGAACAGGAATGGTTCTAATCCCGCAGGTCATGTATCCCACAGGGCCGGAATCCGTCCCATCTGTCGCTGTCATGATCTGCCCCAACTGCAACGCCAGAATCCCGGCAACGTCGAAATATTGTCTAGAATGTGGATACAAAATAGAGAAGCAGACATCAGCGACAAAGAACTGTCCGAAATGCGGAAAATCCATTCCGGCGACATCTAAGTTTTGCCCAGAGTGCGGAGAGAAGTTCACATAGCTCTTTGATGGAGAGTTGGATGGTGGCGAAAAGACCTATTGGACTTCTATCCTCCGGCATTTTTATCATTATATTAGCAGTATGCTTAACGTTATCGGCTGGCGGGCTAATCGGGCTGGTCGAAGTGCCTTCTCTGGTAATTACCTTGTTTGGCGTGTGGATTATGATTACGGCAGGGCCTCATATTGGAAGTCAAGAAAAGCATGGACGTAGCCCCTTTAGCATCTTCTCTTGGGGGGTCATAATCTCAGCTTTGGGTTTATTGTGGTTTCTGTTTAACCGTCAGATACTTGCCAGCTACCTTCCGGCTATATTTCTATACGTCGTCGGAGTCCTAGCAATTGCAGCCGCTCTGCGTCACTGGAAAAGATAACCCTCTAGAAGTGTCAGCGTTTGGAGATGCCGAAGATGGTGAGAAGATCTCTGAGGTATCTAGTCTATGCGGCCTCGGCTTTTCTAACCTTCTTAGGGGCTATCTTTATGATATCCACGAACCTTGGAATCATCTATTTCTTTGAAGGACTTGTCTTCTTAGCCTTCGCAATGATACTCTTAATTCTCAGTAGGGAAAAGAAGCCCCTGGAGATTAGGCAAACTGTGGCCGTAACAGGGCCTGTAACGGCTAAGGAGGTTCGTTGTCCAGTCTGCAACGCCGTCGTCGACCCTACCAAAGCTGAAGTGATTGATGGTAAACCGTATGTCACCTGTAGTTACTGCAAGAGCAAGGTTGAGTTGACAGAGGAGCCTACATGGTGACTGCGAAAAGAGGCTTCAGCTTGGCCTTTATTCTGCCAGCGTTAAGCATTCTGTTTATTCTGATCTCAATTTGCCCTGTCCATGCTGCTGTGACCTACAGTGTTGAGCAAGAATGGGTTCAAGTCTGGATAAACAACGATGGTTCTATCGACATCAGGTACAATATCACTCTAACCTATAGGAGCGGTTCTCCTCAGGGGATCGTCACCGTTGGAATGCCTAGAGGTGGATTCCGAATCGATTACGTTCAGGATGTTTCAGGCAACAACCTCGATTATGATGATGTTTCAAGCGGGGATTATTATGGCATCGATGTTACCCTAGAATCCCCAATAGTCCTCAACCGCCCAAACACCTTCATAATTTACGCTGTTGTTCCTGGAATGGTTTCCACAGACGCTACAAACCCTGGAAATGTCGGGATGCAGTTCTTTCCAACCACTTTTCCTGATGCTATTGGTCCAATAGAGAGCCTCCGTGTAGTTATAATTCTTCCAGAAGGCGTGACAAGCGGCGAGGTGAAGTATCCTACTGGCATGCCCTTTGACAATGTCTTTACAGAGGGAAGCAACCTTGTCGTGTACTGGGAACGAAAAAGTTGGCCAGCTTATCAAGAGTTCAGAGCAGGTGTCTCCTTACCAGAAAAATACGTGAACCTTGGACCCAACATACTGCAATTTGTTGCGATCGGTGCAGCAATCGTGGCCGCAGTTGGAGTCATCTTGATAATCTATGTTAGGTTCGGAAAGGCCAGTTATATAAAGCCGCGGATATCTATTGAGGCGCTGGGTGCGGCGAGAGGTCTCACGTCTGTTGAGGCACCTGTTGTCCTTGATTTGAAGCCTGTTCGCGTCTTGACCATGGTTCTCTTCGGTCTTCTTTTGAAGCGAGTTGTTGCCGTTACTGCCGTGGACCCTCTCATCAAGCTTCAGAGGCTTGAAAGATCGGCGGACGAGCCTTCTCCCCGCCTGTGGTATTATGAGATTGATTATCTAGGAGCCTTGCGGCCAGAAGGAGGCCTTGAAGAAACGAGTCTTGCACAGACCTATCTGGAGCTGAGGGACACCGTAGACCAAAAGCTGCGCGGCTACTCCAGGGCGGACACGGCGAATTATTATCGATCAGTCGTCAGCAAGGCTTGGGAGCAGGTTACGCAGGCTGGTACACCTGAGTTGAAGGGGGAGGCTATAGACCAGAATATTGAGTGGCTCCTCGCCGACGAAGGATTTGACGAAAAGTTCAGAGTAGCCCTGCCGCCTGAAATCATAATCCTTCCCAGACCTAATTGGTGGTGGTACTGGCATGGACCACATTTCCCACCTGGCAAGGCGCCCGTTCCTCCCACATCTCCAACCCAGACAAAACCAATACCTGGACAAGATTTCGCAAACAACATTGTCCGAGGCTTAGAAAAAGCGGCGAACGGCATGGTCAAGAACGTCCAAGACTTCACGAACCGCCTAGTTCCAGCGCCAGTGGCCGCAAGGCAACAGCCGGTCAGAGGCCAATCCAGTTGCGTCTGCGCCTGTGCTCACTGCGCCTGCGCCTGCGCTTGCGTAAGCTGTGCATGTGCCTGTGCTCATGGAGGTGGGAGGTAGTTGAGAAGACTTGGCGATCTCTTGGGTCTGAAGCATAAGGTGGCTCTTCATCATCTTAAGGTGGAGGAAGGCGAATACAGAGGGCTTCGTCTTCATCTCCGCTTCGAGGAGGACGGCGACGGCGTGCTCATCATCAATGCTTCAAGGGTTCTCTTCCTCAACCCGACAGCTGCGGAGTATGTTTACTCCTTCATCAAGAAAGAGACAGAGGAGGAAGCGGTTGAGAGGATTCGGAAACATTACAGGGTTGACGCTGAAACCGCGCGGAAGGACTATCAGGAGGTCATGTTCGTTGTTAATACCTTTGCGAAGTCGCCTGATGTCTGCCCTGTTTCTTATCTCGGCGTTGACAAGATGGAGCCTTTTGAGAAGGAGCTGAGCGCGCCTTATCGGATGGACCTAGCCATAACCTACCGCTGTAATAACAGGTGTCTTCACTGCTACGCCGGCGGTCCAAGAGAAACTAAAGAGCTGACCACTGACGAGTGGCGAAGGGTGATGGATAAACTCTTGAAGCTAGGCATCCCTCATGTGGTCTTCACGGGCGGCGAACCCACGCTGAGAGATGATCTTTCTGAGCTCATCGCCTATACCCAGAAGATCGGGCTGGTCAGCGGCCTCGTTACTAACGGTCGAAGACTCAAGGACGAGGCCTATTTTAATTCTCTCGTAGACGCTGGCTTAGACCATGTCCAGATAACGGTTGAGTCATACGACCCTAGAGTTCATGACAGGATCACAGGCGTCGAGGGAAGCTGGAATGAAACTATTCTCGGGCTTAAGAACGCTATCGCCTCTCCCATCTACACCATCACTAATACAACGTTGAACCGATACAATGTAGGAGACATCCTGAAGACGATAGACTTCCTTCAAAACCTCGGGCTCCAACAGTTCGCCTGTAACAGTATCATATACTCGGGGAAAGCTGTGGAAGCCGCCAAGGACTTTGCGTTAGACGAAGCTTCTCTGGCGCCCATTCTGACCAATATTCGAGACCACGCTAGAAGGCTGAGAATGGAGTTTATCTGGTACACGCCTACGGAATACTGTGTCCTCAACCCCCTGCAACTCGAGCTGGGAATAAAGAGCTGCAGCGCGTGCCGCGTAAGCATGTGCATCGAACCTGATGGAACAGTTATTCCGTGCCAAAGCTATTTTACGCCGCTGGGCAACATCTTGAAGGAAGATTGGAAGAAGATTTGGCGGCACCCGCTCTGCGTCAAACTTAGAGCTCGAGAGTATGTCCAAGGAGAATGTTACGACTGTCCAAGCCTCAATGTCTGCGGAGGAGGGTGTCCCCTCAAGACCGCGCAAGAACCATACGTATGCATCGGCTAATACAAATATAAATCCAGAATTCACCTTATGCAGCAAGAACCCTGCAAGGCTTAGTGATTACTAGAGTTCTCTTGGTTTTGCGATTATCTCTCTGATTTGTAGATCGAAGAATTTTCTTGGGTAGGCTGGTTTGACGACGATGGCTGTGTCTGCTCCGTCGCCTGTGCCTGCGATGGCTATGACCTCCTTGTCGACAGGGATGAGTCCAGCATCTGCAGCCATCAGGACTATTTCGACGCAGACCTTCATGCCCTGGCAGAACCTATACAAGGTTTCTCGGACAGCTTCGTTGAGTGTTGTTCCTCCCGACTTTTCTGTGAAGGCTGAGCCCACATCGTCGCCCAACGCATGGATACCTGTCAAGACTTTGACGCCCTTGGCTTGAACCTTTTTCCGCTCCTTCTCGGTCATTGTCCAGCCTTCGCTGCGCCAACCCTCGCATATGGTCACGGCGACTACATTGGCATCCGACCCGAAGGCCTCAGTAACCTTCAACGCTGTGCCGCCATGCGAAGAAGCAACCACAATGTCCCGGATACCCAGCTCAGCCGCCCTTTCCCGAGCCAGCTTAATGGTCTCTTCAGTGTTTCTAGGTCCGGTCTCTTCAAAATACGTCACACTCTTCTTCATCTTAACTCGCCTGTTAACCCTCTCCTTAAAGGGGTTTGACCTATTATCATTTTCGCAGCTCATCAAAACACGTGAACGCGGACAAGGAGGGCAGCTTTTCGAAACCGCCTTCGTGCAGGGCTCCGAAACCATTAATTAAGGCGAATTCTGTTCCCTGTTCTAAGCAGAAGAGAACGTCAAGGATGGAATGGACTGTGAGATTCGATCCACCGAGCCCAGAAACCCTGAACCGAGCCGTCGGTCTGGTGGTTTCAGCCTGCAGAACAGCCTTTGCCCAGAATTTGGTATGCGTCACATTGAAAGGCTCAGCGGTGAAAGGCGATTTTATCCCGGGCTACTCAGACTTCGACTTCCATGTCTTCCTCAAGCCCGAGGTAATGGACGGTGAGGATGTGCCGAAAGCTAAATATGCTGTCCAGTTTCAGAGAGCCTTCGGACAAGTTGACCCAGCAGATTTTGAGGTCAGCCAATTCCAGATTTATTTTATCAACTCGGAGAAGTATCCAAAGGATTGGGTTCCACCCGTAAAAGGAACATACAGGATTCTTTGGGGGTCCTTGCCTGAAACTGCAAAAGAGCTGGATGACGATGCATACATCCGTTTCGCAGAACAACATCTTTCTTTATCAAGTATTGAATATTCCAGACGGAGCAATGTGGCAAAGTTTGTTGACAAACCTGACACTCAAATCGCTCATAACGTTAGGCTTGTAGGCGCCACCTTGAAAAACTACATGTACTCCATTTCAATCTTGCTGACGAAAGAACCAAAGGCTGCTTTTAAACTAGAACTCGACAAAATGATAACCATGGTCGAAAAAGGAATCGGGTCTGAAGGCCACTTCTCAAATTTCTTTGAGTATGTATCTGATTGGGACCGTGTACGACAAGATCACGATTATGCCCGGAAAGCATTTACCGAAGGGATCAAAGCCCTCGACGAAATCGCCCACTGGGCTACAAGGTGATCCTTATTCTTTCAGTTTCATTGCCCATAGTATGCCGTTGAGCAGGTGTTCTTGGAACCATTTCTCATGCCACAGTTCTTTGAAGTGGCCGAAGCCCGTATAGAAGACCCTTGCCTTCCCGTAGTTGTGGCACCAAGACGTGGCATAGTCGTTGTCTGGTCTCGTTCCCTTGCTCAGGTCGACGCTGCCGTTGTCCAAGCTGATGAGGACACGGGTTTTTTCGCGGCTCCACTCCTTAAACGTGTAAATCTCTTCTTTCACCTTGATAGAGGCTGGAAGATGCTTGGTTGCCGGATGTGTTCGATCCTCAACCTTGAAGACCGCCTCTTGGGTCCACGGATGCGCTTGGAAGTATCCGCCAATCATCTTTCCATAGTCGGTGAACTTGTAGAATGTGTCTGTTGCGTTGTGGACGCCGATGAAGGCTTTGCCAGCCTCTATGGCGTCTATGAAGTCTGTTTTCTGCTCGTCTGAGATGGGAAGCTCACCCGTCGTCGCAAAAAGGACGGCGTCAAACTTTTTCAAGTCTTTTCCGTTCAGGACTGCACAGTCTTCGGTGGCGTGAACATCGAAAAGCCCAGATTTTTCACCTAGGGACTGTACGACTTCTCGGGCTGTTGGGAGATAGTCATGCCTGAAACCCGCCGAATGCATTAACATAAGGAGCCTCTTCATCAACATTCACAACCTAACCATTTCTATGTCCTCTCATTTCCAGCTTGAGAGATATTAAAGCCTTTCCACAGAACGCAAAAGTATTATTTCTCGATATATGGAATGTCAAAAACGCAAAATATAAATGTCTTACATTACATATATGACATCAAGGATGTTACGAATATGACTGAAAATGAACTTGAAAAGGCTATAAAGCAGTTAACAAAGGAGATCGCCGAACTCAGAAAGGATATTAACGATATGAAAAGAGGATATCAACGATACGAAAAAATCCTAGAATTGGGCATACCACCTCCTAAGCAAGGCTTGGAAGTGCCTCCTTGGCTACGGTTTGAAGTGATGGAAAGTTTGGCAAGAGCAGAGAAACTCATGAGCACAGAGGAAGTAGCTGAAAGTGTCAACGAGAGGCGTGGAATGGTAGGGGAGAAAACTAGCAGGGCATCTGTCTCCCGAGCTGTCTCGGAGTTAGTCAAGAACCATTTTGTTATAAAGGAACGAGTTGGAAGAAGAGTGCTTTATAGGCTAACCGGGAAAGCTCAAATCCTCTTTTCTGAAGGAAAGACTCTGGAGGAAGCTGTCCAAGAGATGATTGACAGGGTGATTGAATCAGAAGGCAGAAAATGCAGTTCGTATATGATGTCAATCATCACGCCGAGTATGAGAAAAGATGCCAAGAAAATCGCTGACGAAATTTTTGCAGATGAAAACAAGAAGGGTGAAATCTCACTCAAGGCTTCGAACCGCTATACTAGATCTGAGATCAGCGTGCTACTCATCCCTTAAGATGAGGCCGAGCAGTTAACATATGACCATTCTGTCTCTTTTAGAGTCATTTCATCAACACTCTTGCCTGCCTGAAACGTTAAACACCAGAGAAGGCTGTGAATCCTCCGTCAACCGGGACGATGACGCCGTGGACGAACCTTGCCTCGTCTGAGAGAAGCCAGAGAACAGCTCCTATGAGCTCCTTGGGTTCCCCGAACCTTGCCATTGGCGTATGATTAATAATGGCCTTTCCTCGCTCAGTGAGCTCACCGGCCTCGTTTAGGAGCAGGTAACGGTTTTGCCGGCCGAAGAAGACGCCGGGAGCAACAGCGTTAACCCTAATCTTCTTGGAATAGTTATGTGACATGTGCACGGCTAGCCACTGAGTGAAGTTTGAGACTGCCGCCTTTGCCGCTGAGTACGCCGGAATGTTCGCTAGAGGCCTGAAAGCGTTCACTGATGAAAAGTTGAGGATGACCCCTGAGCCCTTCTCAGCCATAACCTTCCCAAAAACCTGGCATGGGATTATTGTGCCCAGAAGATTCAGGCTAATCACGGATTCCAAAGCCTCCTGCGAGATGTCGAAGAATGATAAACTAGGCCCAGTCGTAGCCTTAGGCATATTTCCTCCTGCTCCGTTTACGAGAATGTCCACGGTTCCGAAGGCCTCTAAGACCTTCTTGCATGCCTCCTCAACGCAGTCGCGGTCGGTGACGTCAGCTACAACTGCCAACGCTTTCCCTCCTTTGTCACGTATGCTCGTAGCGACAGTTTGAGCTGCATCTTCCTTCAGATCGAGGATAGCAACCGAAGCCCCATTCTCAGCCAAAGCCTCAGCCACAGCCGAGCAGAGAACCCCGCCACCACCAGTGACGACAGCAACCTTCCCTTCAAAAGGTTTACCCGGACAACTCAAAAATCTCACCTACCTAGCCTATACCTGCTCAGCTAATAATAAGCTAGCTAGCTTTCACTCATGGAGGTGTCATATCAAGCTTATGAGGTGGGTTCGAATCCACTCCCCGCACCAAAAGAAGGATCTGCAGGGTTAGAGCACAGCGAGTCCATAAGATCTTGAGTATTCCACTTTTCCTGTCGTTGGGTCCACTTTTATGCCTAAACCTTCAAGGGTTGAAACTCCTAATAGTGGCTCGGGCACATTCATTAAGGCTATGTTGAATATGCCATCTCTATCAAGGATCTTAATGTATGCCAGGGATATTCCTGCTTCAACTATTCGTTTGTCCGCTAGTGTGAGCTTTGTTTTGGCTACGGATTTGATGCCTAATTCCTCAGCCAGCTCTAAGGGTATCGTCGTATAATATGCTCCGGTATCAGTGAGGAACTCGACATCCCTAATTCTCTTTCGATCCGCTGAACCAAATGGACACCTAACCCTTACGAAACCCAACTAAAGCACCAATCATTAAGAAGATAAAGCCTGCCTAAAAAGTATAACTCCCTTCTTAAAAGGTCAAAGATGCCACATAATGAGAAAGCCTAGGCGAGGGTTGCCAAACCAGGTCAAAGGTGTAGCCCTGAGACTGGCAATCCCTTAGGGGTCATGGGTTCAAATCCCACCCCCGCACCACTGAACTAGATTTTCTGCCTTTGAGTATCTGTTCTCAGATTTCTTTGCTTGAAAGCTGTAGTCAGAATTTCTTGTATCATTTAACCATCGCCCGTTCTAACGTTTGTTAATAGAACCCTTATCATAGGTGGAGCGCTTTCAGTAATACATAAGGGTTAAATATGATACTTTCTCCATATATGTATGGTGATTACCACTTGAGTTATACCATTACCGAGAAAGGCACCGTAACGATTCCTGCTAAGATCAGAGAAAAGTATAGGTTGGGGAAGGGCTCCCGTGTTGAGTTCGTCGAAACTGATGAAGGCGTTTTGCTCGTTCCCGTCATCCCTCTGGAGGACCTCTTTGGCGCAGACAAAACCGCAACAGAAACAGTACACCAGATGGTGAGGGAACTACAAGAAGAGAGGAGGAAAGAGGCGTCTGAAGAAGAGTAGGCTCGTATTCGACACGGGTCCGCTCTTTTTGTTCTTCGCCGAAGACGAACGAGTGAAGAAGCTATTCGATGAAGTTGCAGCTGACAGGGCTGAAGGCTGGACTTCCGAGGTGAACCTTGCAGAGTTCTACTACAAGACCTGTGAGAAGTTCGGTCGCGAAGTTGCTGAATTAAGACATACATCCATCAGACATTCCAAGATATCAGTATTGGCCATAGACAAACGGCTTACCCGTGTCGCTGCAGGCTTAAAGTGCATCCACAAGGGCAAACTTTCTCTGGCTGACGCCTATACTGTGGCAGCTGCAAAAGTGCTCGGAGCAACCTTAATTACGACCGATTCAAGACTAGCCGAGCTTAGGCTAATACAAACCAGGTTACTCGATATTCCATAACCTTCGTCTCAATATAAGATAGCCGTAAGAGACCCGTATCGGTGCTAATTTTCTGTTCACTACGTAGCCATTTGACGCGGTACTATTCTGCTTTTTTAAGCCGCATTGGTCTAGTACTTTGTGACTTCTTCGCAGTCTCTTACCTTGGTCAGTATAAGCATGAAGATGGCTCTCGGAACTGTCAGCTCTTGCACATCCTTAATGACCTCGATATACTGGTTCACCGTCTCAGCATCGACATCTGGACCTAGCTTCAACTCCTCGATGTCTTCTAGAACCACTTTTTTCCCGAGTGACTTCAAGTCTTCTTTTGAGATCTCCAGCGTTTCCAGTCCCCCTATCCTTGTGATGTCCCTTCCTAGAGTGTTGCTTGCACCTACGGGGTAGGATTGGACATTGACGCAATCTCTCGCCCTTTTCATCACGCTTACATAGATGGGTTCAGGAACTTTAACGTCAACGCAGCTTTCAAGGGAGACTATATGATTCTCAATGGACTCTTCATCCACGTCTTCAGAAAACCTGAGCCCGATCACTCTTCTGAAGGAGACTTTACCAAGTCTACTTAGGTCATTTTTAGACACATTAAGATTGATCGCGCCTGCACCGTAGTGGACGATTGGGGCTCCCAAGACTTGATCCAAGTAGAGCTTCATCGCGTCGTTCATCAGCTCTGAGACATTTTTGCCCGTCTCCTTTGCCTTTGCATGCATCTTGTTGTATAGGTCTGAATCAAGTCCCCTTATCGCTGTTACATCCTTCTGTTCTCCAGACATCCGAAACCACCTAAACATGATTAACTAGTAAACATGTTAACATATAAACTTTTTCATAATGTCAACATCGAAAAATGCATATCTCAGATCATAGGAGAAACCATAAACATGCGGAATTGACCTATCTTCTTAGTTGAGAGGTGAGGAGGATCCAAAAAAAGGACGAATTCGAAACTATGACGAATTTATTAAGGGGTTGAAGTCCTGGCGTGATGTCTAGACTTGGGTCAACGTTTACTTTTGAAATGCATTTTTTAGCGAGTATGCTGCCCAACCCTGATAAGCGTCAGCTTAATAATTGTGGTAAGCGAACAGACTTGTGAGGTTGGTTGAGTTGAAGGTTTCATTACGCATCTCTTTTAGTCAGCCTGAGAAAGAGGGTGATCATCCTTTCGAACCTGCCTTGAGGCTTTGTTCGAACCTAGATTATGATGGCGTTGAGTTGTGCTTGGAACCTGAGACTTGGGCGAGATGGCGTCCTTTGGCTTGGTCGCCTTCTTTAAAGGCTGAGGAAAGGGTCAAGATCAGAAGGGTTGCTGACTCCTACGGGTTAGAGATTGCCAGTCTCTCCTCCGATTGGGCTTGGGGATACTCCACCTACTGTCCTAAGCTGAAGTATTGGCAAAGGGGCATAGAAGTTCTCAAGGAAGACATATGTTTGGCTAAAGACCTTGGGGCTAAAGCCATACTGATCCATTTTGGCACAAGCCAGGCTCAGAGCTGGCAGCAGACGAAGGACATGATCAAAGAGCTGGCTGAGGAAGGCGAGATGAGAGGAGTAAGGGTCGGCTTTGAAGGAGGCATATGGGCACGAATCGGACTTGGCGGGCTAAAGGAGTTATGCCAGATGGTGGACGAGGTGGGAAGCAAGTGGTTCGGCGTCTATGAACACTGTTATTGGCCGCGAGGAACGACACAGCCTCACGAGGAGATCAATCTGGTCGGAGAGAGAATAGTCTGCCTGCATTCGGGACGTATCGACACGAAGAACATTGACTATGGCTTGATGCTTAAGGCTTTGAAGAAATACTACGACTGGTACTGGGTCTTCGAGGTTGAGATGGATGAAGCTGAGGAAAACATAAAGTTGTGGAAAGAGGTAACTGCGAAATATTGGTAGGTAAAGGAAATGGCAACTTTAAAGATTGGTCTAACACTCTGGTCACTTGGATCAACAGCAACTGAGGACCAGCTTAGGCAAAGACTGAAAACTGCAGTTGAGATAGGGGTGAAGTCAGTGCAGCTTTGGTGTATTGACAATGACCCCGCCTCTCCTTGCGTTCTCGACCCAGACCGTTGTGCGAAAGAGAAAAGATCTGCAATGAGGGAGATGATCCAGTCTTATGGCTTGGGGATCAGCGGCTTCTGTGCCCAGCTTGTAGGACCCAGCATCCCGGGGGAAGGGTGGCCAGGTTCAGCTCTAGGCAATCCACGAGGGTTAAAAAAGCGAGTCGAGAAGACGAAGAAGTGTTTGGGGCTTGCTGCCGATTTTGGTGCTCCCATCGTGACCACCCATCCCGGAGCAATTCCTCAGGACAGATCGACTCCAACGTATAAAACGATGAAGGAGTCTTGCAGACACATCGCCTGTCACGGTGAGGAGGTGGGCGGAATCTTCTGCATCGAGACGGGCCAAGAGCCAGCTGGAACGCTTCGCGGTTTCTTTGAGGATGTTGGTTCTGAGGCTCTTAGAGTCAACTACGATCCTGCCAATATGCTGAGACACGGTGTTGTTGAAGGTGTGAGGACGCTGGGACCTTGGATCGTCCACACCCACGCTAAGGACTATAATCCAGAAACGCAAAGCGCAACAGTCGGTGAGGGTCTTGTTCCATGGGACAAGTATATTGATGCCCTAAGATCGATTGGGTACGATGGCTGGTATGCCCTTGAAGACGAGACGGGCAGAGATGTCATAACCTCGTTGAAACGTGGCAGAGCCTTCCTTGAACGATACTGAGTGGAGTGGTGATAATATGCCAAAACCCGTCAAAATTGCGCAGGTAGGTTGTGGAAGCGTCGCTCAAAGGGGAACCTTGGCTCACCTTGCCCTAGACGATGTTAAAGGCAGGGTTCGATTGGTTGCGACGATGGATCCTGTTGCTGAAAGAGCCAGGGCTTGCATGGAGAAGTTTGAAGCGGAGGAATGGTATGACGACTACGACAGGATGCTTGCGGAGGCAGACATCGACGCAGTCACAATTGCATCACCAATAGGTGTTCATTATGAACAGGTTATGAAAGCCATAGCCTCTGGGAAGCATGTTCACTGCAACAAAACCATAACAACCACCGCGAAAGAGGCCACTGACATAATTGAGGGTGCCAAAAAGAGGGGTATCAAAGTAGTTTCCTCGCCAGGAAACAGCGCCAGACAGCCTGCGGTACGAAGGACCAAGAATCTCATTAAGGAAGGAATCATTGGAAAGGTGTACATGGCTCAACGAGGCGGAGGGTTTTCTGGGCACGAGTATGAAGGCTTCCGGAGCCCAGACAACATTGTGGCTAGTGTGGATCCAGCATGGTATTACAAGAAGGATGGTGGTCCCATGTACGACTATGGAGTCTACCTCCTCCACGAGGTTACAGCCATACTTGGTCCTGCCAAAAATGTTACAGCCATGTCTGGAATAGGGCTCAAGGAAAGGGTCTTCAAGGGAAAAAAGATCCCAGTGGAGATGGATGACAACACATTGCTTTTGCTAGACTTCGGGGAATCCACGTTTGCCTACCTCTTCGCTACTTTCTCTGTTTATCTAGACGGTTGCCCACTCAGTATATCGGGCAGTGAAGGAGCAATCAGGGTCACAGAGCATGGAAGGCTGGAGGTTATGAGTAACAGGATACCAAAAGGAAGAAGAACAGAGGAGCTTAGCTATGAAGGTACGTTGCCATATGTGGAGCAATTGGGTTTAGCTCACACAGCTTGGAGGCTTCCGCCTCGAGAAAGGGAGAGCATGCGGAAAAGTCTGGGGTTAGAAGCGTTGCCCGAGGAAACCCATGTCTTCGATGACGTTATGCATCTTGTCCACTGTATTGAGAACGACGTTGAACCCATCGTCGTCGACAACATAGAAAGCATGCAACACGCAAGACACGTCATCGAGATCATAGAGAAAGGCTACATAGCCGCAAAAACAGGAAGGACCCAGAAACTAACAACCATTTTCTAGGTTATGAAGCCATAACAATTTCCGGTAGACGAAAATTTTAAGCGTAGTCTTCCTAGTATTTAAGATGCGGTGTGAAGTTTTGGGTAAACTAGACGGTAAAACTATAGCGATAATAGCTGCCTATGAGTTTGAGGACGTAGAGCTGCTGTATCCGCTTCTGCGTTTGAGTGAGGAAGGCGCAAAAATCATCCTTGTCCCAGTCAAGAGCGGACTGCATCCCAGACCGGTCGCTCAGAAACCAGTCTCGGGACGGTATGGAACGCCGATACCGTTGGAAGTTATGCAGGAAGGAAAGAGGTATGTATGCTCTGACATTGAGAGGCTAGACGCTGAAAAGATCGATTGCGCGCTGTTTCCAGGCGGCTTCTCGCCTGACGCCCTAAGGCTTGAAAAGAGCGTCTTAGACCTTGTTACCAGGATGAACGGCATGAAAAAGATCATTGCGGCGATATGCCATGGACCTCAAGTGCTAATCTCAGCCAACCTGGTTAAGGGGAAGAAGGTGACCTCCTATGTCGCCGTTAGGGATGACCTGATAAACGCTGGGGCAAGGTTCGTAGATCAGCCAGCGGTCAGAGACGGAAACATCATTACAGCAAGAGTGCCAGACGACCTTCCGGAGTTCTGCCAAGAAATAATCAAAGCCCTGAGCAAAACATGAGGCAAGGGGCGATTTCTTTCTCTTTTCTGAGAACTAGAAGGTACAAGCTAGTTCTCTACGAACACTATGCCTCGTGATCTCCTACTTAGGACGGAAACCAATCTGCTCCTGCAGCCTTCGCCTCTTCTACATGGCGTCTATCGTATGCTCCGAAGGTTTCTTCGGCGACCTTGATGTACGAGACCTTTTCAAGGTCAACGCCTACGAGACCGCAAAGAACAGCGTCCACCGAGACCAAGTGTCGCCCAAAGGCTACGATACCTAGATCCTTGAGTATTTTTTTGTTCTTCTCCCACCATGGCACGTAGTGTATGCCTTCGCAGATTCCGTAAACGTTGAAAAGCGATGAGTAGATCTTGATTGTGTTTACGAGACTACTGTCGAACCATTGGTGCCACCATGCTCTAAGAGGGTCAGGAAGTAAGCCGAAGAAGTTCTTTAATGTGAAGCTGACAATATCCTTGTAAGGTTTCTTTAACTTTGCGAAGCTAATGAACGTGGCTCCCCGCAACTCGTAGAGTTTTTTGGGAATGCAGCCGCATAACTCTTCCTTAAAGACCGGAAGAAATTTGTTTTCAACCGCATTCTTAATCTCTCGTGGATCTGTCACTCGCCCCTGCCAGACCTCTTCCGTGACATTGACATATTCGACTCCATGCTCGTTGAAGAGGTCGGTGAAGCCGTATTCGTCTAGGAACCATTTATCATGCTTTCTAATAAGGTCCCAATGTCCTCCTTCCCTAAACCAGTCCCAGCCCGGGTTCTTCTCAAGCCACTTCCACCCTTTACCCATAAAGAGCCACCGCCAATTCACCTCTTGCCCATCCACTGTAAACTTCATGCCACTATCCGGAGGTCCCCGTCCGAGGTTGTAGGACTCGGTAACAACAATCCTGTGGTCCAACGCCTCCAGCAACATACGTAAAGCGTCGCATTCTGTAAATCCATAAGAACGATCTGTGCCCACCCAGTTTGGTTTGATGACGATCGTGTCAGTCTTCAACAAAGGATCTTCGAACAGCTGTTTCAAGTCAACTGATCTTCGAGCTCGGGCTACGGTTACCGAACCAAACCTCTGCACATTATGAGGCATGTAATCACCTTCAAGACTAGTCACGGTTAGATTAAATAAATTTGCGTCTACACAATGGAACGTGTTTCTACGACAACATAGAGGAACTTTTAAAGGAACCGTCCACCGTAGTTACAGAGCAAGTCAAGACAATTAGCTCTTTAACAAAAGAGTAGAGGAAGGATTATGGCAGAAGATGTTTATGGAGAGCTTGCCGACGCACTCGACCGGCTTCCCAATGGTTTCCCAAGAACATCTTCAGGCGTCGAGATATCGATATTGAAGAGGATTTTCACACCTGAGGAGGCCACCTTAGCCAGCCATCTAGGCAGGGAGATGGAACCCGTAGACTGCATAGCGCAACGGATCGGGATTCCCGCAGAGAAGGTGAAAACGAGGCTGACGGACATGGCGAAGCGAGGTCTCGTCTGGTTCGATGAACGCGACGGGGAGCTCTGGTTCAGACTTGCGCCCTTCGTTGTCGGATTTTATGAATCTCAGCTCAAGAACATGGACCATGAGTTTGCCCATCTTGTCGAGAGGTATCTTGCAGACGGTGGAGCCGTAGGAATAATGAAGCCTCAACCTGCTTTGCACCGTGTCGTCCCTTCACAACGTGCCGTCAAGTCTGAGTGGATCCTCCCATATGACGATGTCAAGGCGATAATTCAAGCCAGCAGGACTTTTAGTCTCCGTGACTGCATCTGCCGAGTGCAACAAGACCACATCGGACGCAAGTGCAACTTTCCCTTGAAGACATGCTTAAGCTTCACATCAAGGGAGCGTCCCCCACGTCAGGGCGACATATCGAAAGAAGAGGCGTTGGCTTTCCTTGATGAATCCGAGAGAATCGGCCTGGTCCACACCGTAAGCAACGTGATGGAGGGGCTTTTTTACGTCTATAACTGCTGCGGTTGCTGCTGTGGAATACTGCGGGGCATAAACGAATGGGGCATCGAGAACTCTGTAGCCCACGCCAACTATTATTCAGTGATCAACGCCGACGAATGTGTGAATTGTGGACTGTGCATAGACCGATGTCAAGTGTACGCCGTCTCTGAAATGGATGGAGTGGCTGCTGTTGATCGTGAACGGTGCATTGGCTGTGGCTTGTGCGCCACTGGATGTCCCACTGGCGCGGCAAGACTCCAACGCAAGTCGGAAGAAGAGATTATTCATCCCCCAGTGAATTTTGAGACGTGGGAGCAAGACCGACTCCGCAACCGCGGCCTAATCAAGTAACGCTTATTCTCGCGGAAGTCTCCGTATCGAAGAAGAAATGAAGCACCTTAGGTCCATTGAACTCGGCAATATGGCCATGACTACTGAATCAAACTGCTGCACATCACGAGACACGAAATCCCTCTTCGGTTGATCGAGATTGAAAAAACACGGAGCTGGGTTTGCACAATAGGAGCTATTCCGACACGATACTGTAATAGATTCATCCATGGTTCAGAGGACCTTGGGGTCTATTCGCTTTATCCATGTTACCTTCTCAAAGTCCTTGTCCGCTGAGATTATGCTACTCGTCCCCGCTTTCTTCATTATGGCTGCGTGTGTGCAGTCATAAGGGCTAATTCTGAACTCGTCGAAGATCTCCATGGCATTCCTAACATCCGTGGGATCAACTTGAGCGATCTGAAAGTCGAGAGAGAAAACCGCGTCAACTACACCCGTAACTTGATCGCCCAAGCCATACTTCCGTAGAGCGTTCGCGAGTTCAATGAGGGCTAATGATGAGGTTATCACTTGGAGCTCACCTCTTGAGATCATGCTTAAGATTCTGGCACAGGCTTCTCCGTATTCCTTGTCCATGATCTTCGCATAGAAGAAGATGTTGCTGTCTATGTAGTATGTTTCCAAGAGTCTACCTCGTCTCAGCCTTCTCTTCGAGTTCTTCTATGCTGACATGACGGGGAAAGGTGGTACTGCCGATGAGCACTTTCAACGGATCTTTGACTCTCCTAAACCTTTTGATGGTGATGTCTCCCTCATCATCAACCTGGACCTCGACGACTTCCCCGGGCTTTAGACCAATCTGCTCCCGTATTTCCTTCGGGATTGTGAGTTGAAATTTGCTTGTTACCTTTGTCCTAGCCATCTTACATCAACAGTGGAATAGTTGGCTGACACATATAAGTATACCGTATACTTCCTTACGACATGCTTCAGGAAGCCAACAGGTCTCTTGATCCAGAGAACAGCCTCATTCTACGATGAAGGTCAGTGCCCAGACCTCCTCCTTGAAGGTCTGCAACAACGTGTAGACTGGCCTGCCTTCTTTGTCATATGTCAGTATGTACTGGTCTATATGAACTTCGACTACGTATTCTCCGGGCGAAAGCTTGCCGAGGGGGACAAGCACTAATGGGTTGGTGAATGCCTCCGTGACGAAGACTCCTTCACCGGGGTCAGTGAAGTTCACCTCAAACCGTAGTTTGACTGGGTAGGATTCAAGCCAGCTGAAAGACTTGACCTGGATCACGTAGCCTCCTGTGGGATAGTCTCCCCGAGATATGATTATGCTGATGAAGTCTTCACTGGAAGCTCTGAGAGTTTGCTTCTCTTTCAGCCACCTCCAGTAGTCGTTTACAATCTCATATTCGCCTGCCAAGGACGTTGGGTCTTGGCTCGTCGCGATAACGTGGATGCCCTTTTCGAATATGCCAACGCCCCCATAATATTCGTAGACAGTCCTAAACTCGTTCTGCGGAGGCGCGACAGATTCGAAAAACTGTCTACGGTGCAGTCTGCCTTCCCAGACAGATTCGCCTTTCACCTCAACCTTAATCCTGTAAACGGTGTTTTCTGGGAGAACGACCGGATAGCCGATGGAGACGAAAATGCCATCAGCCCTGTAAACATAGTCTTCATACCCGAGAATGCCCTCAGGCGTCTCCCTTCCACCACTCCAATCTAAAGTGAAAGGATCCGGTACATTCAGCTGCAAAACCGTCCTCAGATATAGCAACGTGTAGTCTCTAACGAACGGGGGCTCCAACGAAGCGTTCCGCCAAGATTGGTAAACTTCTTCGCGATATGTCTTTGTCCAACGATAATCGCATTGAAGGCATCTCCAATTGAAGTTCTCGCTCCTCGAACCGATTGCCGTCCAGACGTAAGGGCTTCCGTTCTCGGGGCAAACGATCTCATTCTCAGAGGCTGCAGGCAGACCGGAGAATAGGAAAAATGTGCCAATTGATCCAACGATGGCAAGGATGACCATCAAAGTAGCTAACTTAGGGCCCATACGATCTCACTGCAATGAAGGTGAAGGTATTATTTTACTCTATAGATTAGAACAATGTGTCCACCTTCCAGAACACAGACACCTCTCGTTGCGTAGATTTTTCTGTTAAGTCAGTGGACAATGAAGCGACCACGACCATGATGCAGCAACATTTAGTCACTTATATTCCGAAAAGAACTTAGCAATCGCTGCTCTTATGGTCTGGTTCTGTCTCGGGTTGAGGGATACTTGTAGCCCATAGCGGGTTGGTTTCGTTAAGAGTAAACCTTCTTTTATAAGTTCCCTGGCTATGCGATCTACCCTTTTCAGGCCTCCTTTACCTAGGTCTTTTTCCTTAAAGCCTCTCTTGATGTTATCGAAAGAGGTGTGGCTTGCTCCCCAATTGCCTCTCTTGTGAAGCTTAAGAAGGATCGCTGACTTGATCTGCTCATCTGTGACCATGGAGTTCATTTTCAGTACTTTGACGGTATAAATTTAAATACTTTGCTTGACCACATTAGAATATACATCGCAACGTAGATGGTCAATATGGAGGAAACGTTGCTAATAAGATCTTTGGGAAACAGTCCATCGCTGAGAATCGTAGATTTCTTTCTGGACAACAGACTGTTTGATTACACAAAGAACGAGATCGTAGAAAACCTTGAAATGGGAAGAGCTACATTCTTCAGGTATTGGAAGGAATTAGAACGATTGGGCATCGTCAAGGTAACAAGAAGAATTGGGAAATCAAACCTCTATAAACTGAACGAGGAAAACGAGATTGTGCAAAAGATAATAGCCTTAGATTCGGCACTTTGCATAAGAGCTATGGAAAAAACGATTGAGAAAGAACTAACCAAGCGTGAAGTTACCGTGCAGAAGTAGTTCAATGACCCAGCTAATGAAAGGCGAAGGTATTATTTTACTCTATAAATTGGAACAGTGTGTTCACCTTCTGGAACGTGACCCTTTCAAGTTTATGGCCCTATCTGTCAAGCAAACGGGATGATCTACGTCCCAATATAACCCTCGTCACCGAGCCTTAATCGCCGTTTGACCTGAGTTAGGGGAATCGGTCAATCACTATTCTTGGAATCAGTAAGCCATAAAGAGAGACAATGATGAGGGGGACATGAAGGAAAAGCATCCATAGCGTGTAGCCGGGCATCACGACAAGCGAGATCGCGTTGAACAACCCTATGAGAAAGCCTGTGAGGCTGGTGACGGTGAGAAGATGCTTGTTGACTCTTGGATAGATCAGCGTAAGGATGGCAACCACAACTGGCGTTGTGGGGCAGAATGCGACACCGTAGGATGAGGTGAGCAAGAGGATGGGGTTGAGATCTGGACCCAAATCGGCGCCTACTGGAAACCAGAACGCTATGAAAGCAAAGGGTAAAACCCAGTACCTCCACATTGGAAGACGATGAAAGGCGTACTCGTTCCGAGGTTTGTACGTCTCCCACATCCAGAAAAGGCCCACGATCAAAATTATCACAAGGTTCCCAGTGACAGCAACGAACCCGTAGTGCTCGGTCACAGCTATGTGCTGGGTGAAAGCAAAGAAAAGAAAGAGGATGCCGAAATAGGCGTCCACGATTCTTCCCAACTTCCGCCCATACCCGTATATGGCAATGAGAAGTACCACCGTTGAAACGTGGACCACTGGGCTCAGCCACATGTACATTTTTGAGGTTTCTATGATCACCTCCTTGATTACAAGCGGGGTTTCCTCGGCTGGGAAGGGCACCGAGGCTATTGTCGGGAGGAAAGTGCAGAGAAAAACTGTAACCAGAATGATCATGAATTTTCTGTCGGCTCCCATATCTCGCCACCAACTTGGCACCGACTACTTCGGGCATTACTGTTAAAGCCTTTCGGTCAACATCTAGCCGGAAGAGCAGGGCAAAGGAGTCTTAGCCTTGCACGGCTCGTTTAAGCTCTGAGATGAAGGCTTCGGGGTCTTCAGCCACTATATCGCATGAGTTTCAAACTGCTGAACTCCTGGAATATTTCATCTAAAACGAGAAGGTCCTGCTTTTTATCTATTATAAAATTTGCAGTAGGAAGATTTGCAGAATATAGAAAATAACCAATAAGACAAATGTTATTGCTAGATTCTTTTTCCAGTCCTTGCTCCAAGCTATGCCTAATGGCATTCCTAGAATGAAACCAATTATGTGAGAGTTGAAGGCTATGTTGCCTTGAACTTCGAAATGAACTGCAGCTACATTGTATATGAAATAGAGGATTGCGATAAGTCCTTGAGGCATGAGAAAAAGGATTGAAAACTTCAGGGGCTTCACCAACATGACTATAGAGGTTAGCGTGAAAATAGCTGCCGAGGCACCAATCAAAGGGGTTCCGGGATCGTAGAAATATGTGCTTAGGAGAAAAGATAATATTCCCCCAATCAAGAAAGCGGCTAACGTCTTCTTTGATCCTATCTCTTTTTCCAGCGTGTTCCCGAACACAAAAAGGAAGATCATGTTACCAGCTAAATGCATCGGGTATGCATGCAGAAAAAGGGCTGTGATGAGAGTCCACACTTTTCCCTGAATGAGATTCTCGCCACTGAAAGCTAGATAACTAAGAGCCATCTCATATTCGTTTGACGGTAGATACCAAGAGAATATGGATGAAAGGACACACAACAAGATTATCCAGTTTATTCGTCTCATATTGTACTCAGAACGAAAAATGCTTCTGTACTAGAAAACCTTTCCATTGTTGAAGGTTTATCTGTCTTAGCAGAATATTTCTGATAACCGTGATTAAGAGAACTGCGTTCCAAGATAGGTCGCTTTTGATTGGTATAATGGAAGGGATATAATGCTTTCTTGCAGTCTATTTTCTTTTTTTCTTACAGATACAAGCATGTATCCAAGCGTGACAGTTGGGGCAAGTGGGGACGTTTTCCCCGCTCGGATAGCCTTTTGCTTTACCGGGACCTAGTATCACGAACTCCTTTTCGCGGTGTCCATCAGTGAGAGATATGCAAACGTTGATCATGTTGCGATCTTGTACTTTTGGAGCGTAGATGAGAAAACGTTTTTGTCCCATTGCATGTTCCATCGGTTTAATAATCCAGCTTTCCTGTACATCTAATGTTATGTCTGCTTCCATATTCACGCCACCTTGTCTCAATGAAACTCCTAACATTTTATCAAGGTTAGGTCTTATTATCGGCTCACCAAAGTAGTGCAATGTAACTTCTACATCGCCACACATAGCTATGGCAGCTTGCGTGTCTTGTTTCAATGCGGCTAACGACTCTTCGTTTCGGAAGAGTAACGATAGAAAGCTATTGGGAATTCTATTCTCCTCACCAAACATGACTGAGTCTGATTTTTCTTTGAAAACTTTCTCTGCTATTGCCACTGTCCTTTCAGTTAGCTCAATTAACGTCTCTGGCGCGTCAAATTCTCCAGTAAAACGATGTAGAACAATCTCTTCACCTACAGGAGAAACCCATTTCTGTGGTATCATTTTCGTTCCGCCAATAATTCCAAGCAGAGCCCCTAACGTTGCTCCAGTACAATCCGTGTCATAACCGCAGTTTACTGCCTTACAGAGCTTATCTCCGTAGTCTTTGCCATAAAGCCAACCTAGTATTATGAAGGCGTGATTCTGAGGCGCGTGGCATGGCTGATGATGCCCGTAATAGGTCACCACTCGTTCTCTAGCTTCAGCCCAAGATACTCCGTTCTTAAAGCACCAAACAGCCTCACGGACGGCCCTAGAAATTGCTGAATGTGACGGGATCATGGACAAACCAATCAAGATCAAGGTCTCGGTATCCTCCACTAAGAACGCTGCGCTTTCAACAGCCGCCCAGAACATCTCACCGTACATTCCCTCCCCGCCTGAATGGTCGATAACCGCGTCCTTCCAAGCCATGGAAGCTGATAATTGAGGATCTCCGGGCGCAATACACGCCCAAATTTCGCTTCTGATGGGTGAACCCATCTCGTCTACAAAGTAGTTCTCAAAACAACCGGCGACAGGAGGCAGTAATCCTCGTTCTAGGTTCCGAGATAGGAAGCCATATTCGTTCCAAGGATAGGCAGAAGCATAACGTCTCCAATATCCAGCAAAGTCCTCTAATGATGGATTTATGCCTACATCCTCTAACATTTTAAGCCAGACAAGCTGCAAATCTAGATCATCGTTTGGTGCAGCTTTCTGGGGCACAGGACGATAAAAATCCAGGTTATTAACGAATTTTTTTCCTTCGTAAGGTGCCCCCAAAGTTCCTCCAATATTCTTCCCCAACCAACATGCATAGACTTTGTCTCGATATTCCTCTCTATTCATTTGAATCTTATCCATTTTTTTGAACCCCAAGACCGAATATCACGAATCGTCTTATTATTCTTCCTATAACTCTGATTATCGGAAGGGAAATGAAAGTCTCATTACATGGAAAAATCTCGCGGCAACACGAAGTTACGCTGTTAACCTCAGGTATGTAACTGAGTTTCCCGTCCCTTTATTTATCCAATACGCATTACGGCTATCTGAGGTTGAACAAAGGTGACTACCAAAACTGCGTTAAAGGTTCAACGCGAATTGATAAGCCTCTACGCACTCGCGATAATGAACATAGCCTTCGGAGGAATCGCCATGGCACTAGCTATAAGCATCGGCGTCCAGAACATACTTGCACTTGTGAAGGCTCAAAGCCTGCTACCACCCCAGCTCACCTTCGGCATACTCGGGTTCCTAGCATTCGGCGTCTCCTTAAGATGGCTCATCTCAAGCACCGAGATTCTGGACGGCGCCACAGACATAAAAGACGACTACGAGAAAAAGAAAGCCAACCTAGCAGATGAGGATCTCACAGGCTTGATTGTCCAAATGATGGCATACTACAGACGGAATAAACCGACAATAAAGAAAATGATGGTTGTAAGTAAAATCGCTGGAGTCTGTTTCCTCATAGGCGGAGGTTTCAACCTGACAACCGTGTTAACCAGTATAGTCTCAGGAGCGCCACAATGGGATATACTGCTTCAAGCCCTAGCCGCAACAATCAACTTCGTAGTAGGCGCCGTAAGCTTATTCCTCACCCATTTTTTTGGCAAGTATTGCTCCGCTTGGGACTACAGACTTGAAGAAACTTCCAAAGCAGAAAAAGAACTTGAGAAGCAACTAGAGGGCAGCTAAAGTGAAACAGAAAAGAACCCAATACGAAATCTATTGGGAAATCCTGACCTTCTGCAGAAAACCCAAATCGTTTACTAGCGTAATCAATCGATGCAACCTAAACTCAAAAATTGGACAGAGACACATCGAATTCCTCAAAAAGAAAGGGCTCCTCACAACAGTCGAAAACCAGGAGAAACCCTTTTTTATCGCCACAAAACGCGCAGATGACTACATAACCCTCTTTACCCAAATGTACAAAGAACTCTTCGACAACAGCCCAGAATTCAGACTATAAAGACAGAACCTTCCCTAAATAGGGCTTAACATGGTTGCCAAGTTTGGCAGAGATTTCTCCAACACCTAGCGAGTCCTCCCTGTAAGCTCCGATATCCCCCAATGTCAGAAATATTGTTGATGCCAAGGCTGTCTCTTGGGCTTAAGGCTTATTAACCGTTGCTTCCTACGTATGCAAGGCGGGAGCCGCCGTGATGAAGATCGGCGAACCCTTCAAGCCTGACAGGGCTTTCATGAAGCTTTACTACGCCTACTTGTTGATAGTTGATGCAATCATCTTCGCAGGGGTCCTCTTGCCAACGGTCATCGCGGCTGTTGTCATTCTGCCCATGGATCAGGCTTTGGCAGCGGTGGCTTCCTTGATTCTGCCCTTCCTTCTCGCCGTATGGCTCATCGCCTTCTGGATTCCCAAATACTACCTTTCGGTCTCCTTCCTCTTCACTGAAGGCGAGATTGTCTTCGTGAGGGGAGTCTGGTGGAAGCATAAAAGCACCGTCCCCTACAACCGCATCACAAACATAGACATAAGCCAAGGCCCATTATCTCGACATTTCGGCTTAGCGAAAATTCGGGTTCAGACCGCGGGTTACAGCGCAACAGGAGCTGCAGGAGCGATTGCGGAGGCACAAATTTTCGGTGTCAAAAACTTCGAAGAAGTGAAGGACTTCATCCTAGGCATGGTGCGAAGGATTAAACCAGTCGCCGTCGAAGCTGCCGCAGAACCTGCAGCGCCCATAGAAACTGCTGAACAGATGCTGGCTGAGCTGAGGAAGATAAAGGAGATCCTTGAGCAACGTAGCGCTTGATATCGATGTAACGTGATTGGGTAAACCTTAGAAGATGAGGTTTAGAAGGCCTAGTGCTTTGATGGGCTTGAAATGTTTTAGATCAAGCGTGTAGAGGCTTGCCTTGTTGTTGATTGTTATTGCGGCTATCATGGCTTCTGTTCTTCGCACTGGAGTACCCCTCTTTTCTGCCTCTAGCTCTATCTCTGCGGATAGGCTCGCGTCCTCTCTCGTGTAGTTTAGGACCGGGAGCTGAAGGACATCCTTAACAGGTTTGGCATATTTTTGGAGACCGTAAAGGATTTCGTGGAGGTTTATGACAGTCGTGGATACCTCTTCTCCAGCGTCGATGATCTTCTTTATTGCTTCGTCACCCTTTTCGGATTTTTTGTCAAAGATTTCAATCAAAACATTCGTGTCCAATATCATCATATTCTGCGTTCAGCTCTTAGGGCATCATTCTCAGAAAGCATCTTTTCCTTGTCCCTGAATTCCACGCACCCTCTGAGCCTCATTAAGGTTTCAAGGGGGTTTATGCCTTCTATTAGTCTCTCGAACAATTCGCTGAAGCTCTCATCTTCCTTTTTAACCTGTAACAGTTTCCTGTAGACTTCATCTCTTATGGTTATTGTCTTGGTCAAACCTGAGCGCCAAGTGGATAATGTTTAAACACATATTTAAACATACAATTCCTGTTTTTTTACGAAGCTCTAACCAAGATTTTACCTTTTATTAACGAGGCTGACAAAGACCACAAAGCTAAATTCCCGCACTGCGATGGTCTTTAATATCCTTAATTGAAAATGACCAATGTTTTCCAGAAATGGCAGTCAGGTCTCAAAGATTTCGAGTTACCTTTACAGAAGATCTGCGTTCTGCTACTGTGTTTTCTTCGTTACGGCTTCAATCTTTTTAGTGGCTTCTTCCAGCACCTTCTTCGCTTCTTCTACCATTTTCTCCGATTCTTCTCGACTCAACCTTTCGTGGAGGTCGCGAACAGCCATGGCAAGATCTCTTGTGGCCCTTCGAAGTTCCTTAGCCTTCTCCGGTCCGAGCTTAAACCACATGGGTCCTCTCATGGGCCACATAGGCCCAAAGAAGCCGGGTTCGGGAACGAAATGTTCGAAACGCCTGCGAAGTTCTTCGCGAGTCTTGACATGTTCTTCCAAGAAAGTCTTACCCTGCTTTGTTAACACGTAACGCTTTGATCCGACCTCTTGCTGAGCAGCTTCTTCGATATAGCCCTTATCCTGCAGCCAAGCCAATAATGGATAGATTGAGCCGGGACTTGGCCTCCAGTGTCCATCGGTCAGTTTCTCTATCTCACTCATTATTTCTGACCCTGACATGGGTTTTTCGTTGAGCAATTTCAGCACTTGATAGCGTAGGAAACCCTTTGGAGCTACAGCCATATGTCTCCTCCAATGTCTGAACGGATGCATTTCGTATCCACCTCTATCGAATTTGATATCAATATCGATATAAACCTTTCGCTCGAATCTTTATTATTCTGGGTTAGAGATGTGGACATGTCGACCAGTATAGTCGTTGGGCTACCAGTTCTTACAACTTGCATCATAACCTTTAGAGTAGGTTTTGGGTTGGAACCTTCAAGGATACTGGACACTGAATTGACAGGTGAGCTCGAAAACATAAAAATGAAACTTGGTCAACTCACGCAAATGGTCGAAGAGATCAGCAAGGCACCCGGAGGGTTACTTAACTATATGTCTCAGCTAAGTCAGCCGCTTTTCCTTACTTCTTTGATTTTCCCTTTTTATTAGGGATTGCATCTCAACCTGGAGAAGTTACAGCCTTGTAGCAAGCCATGCACAGTATCTCGCAGTTCTCTAGACTGTCTTCTCCGCCTTTGTCTTGAGATACTTTGTGATGAGCCTCCCAGCCGACTATTGTCTCCTTTCCTCCGTCACGCCAAGACAGGTTCTGAACGCATCGTCCCACATGCCATTTATGTGTGGTCCTTTTGCATTCACACCTTGTGCCTGCCCTTAACCAAGCCTTTCTCACTACGTCATCGGGGAAAGAACCCATTCAATCAACCCCATGGTGCATAAGAATATGACTCCTATGCCTTTTAAGGTTTCCATCAAGACGCTCTTTTGTGGAGCTTGGGTGAAATATCATAGTAAGCTAAAGCACCTATCACGCTCTGTTCATAAGAGTGTAATTCGAAGTCTCTTTCTCACGGAAAGAGAAGCCTCGAGCCGATCTGATCGTTCTCCTGTCAATCGCTTGATTAATTACCAATTTGCTTCTTTATTTCCCAAAAATCTTTAAATCGTGCCTATTTCTTAGAATTACTTCCAGATCAAGCCTGTATTGGCAGTGTCTCGTTGGAGGTGCGGCTTTCATGGGTTACTCTTCTGTTGCCGATGTGCGTGTCTTGACGGGGGCGACATCTGAGATGCTCAGTGATAGTGAGGTTGAGAGCCTGATTGCTTTCAGCGATCAGCAGATCGATGATGATGTCGGCAGTTTCTCAGCTCAGGCTCCGACAAGGATTAGACATCTCTCGAGCCTTCTGACAGCGGTCAAGGTCTACTCGCGGCCCGATTTGAGGCAGGGGTTTCACATCGGCGATGTTAGTGTCACGCAGGATCAGGTTGAAGAGGCCTTAGATCGTTGGGAGGGCGAGATTAGGCGTATTTATGCATTTTATGGGAAGGCTCTGCGAGATTCGCCTTCATCGTTGGGGAGGGTCTAGGTCGAAGATGGCTCAGGTTTCGGGTCGGTTTGATGTTTGTGTCGAGCGTTACGGCGAGGTAGTCATAGTAAAGGAGAGAACGCTCGGCGGCTACGACCATTACGGAAACCCTGTTTGGACCTTTACCGACGTCTCAAGCGAGAAGGCTGTCATAACGCCGCTCAGTGGAGATGAGAAGATGGTTCAGGCTGGCGAACTCCAAGTCGGGGACGCAGTAGGCTACTTCAAGACTGACAGCAAGGTTGCCGTCGGATGCAGAATAGCCGCCGCAGGCGTTAATTATCAGGTTCTCACGGTTGACAAGCGTTATCTTAAGGACGTCTTGAGCCATCTCGAAGCGAAGTTGAGGAGAGTGACTGAATGAGCGATGTAGGAGCCGTCAAGACAGAGATCATTAACCTCCTGAAGGCCGACGAAACCTTGCAGGGACTGATGGGCAAGGATTCGAGGGGAAACTACCCCGTTTACCACAGCCTTGTTCAGCACGAGCTTCACAAACCTTGTATCACGGTGGAAGATGTCATGGGTCAGGCGGAAACTTCTGGGCTGAATGACGGTTTCGACGGCGTTAAGCGCTATCAATGGAGGCATTCGGTGATTCAGGTTGACTGTTGGAGCAATAAGCATGCTGAGGAAAGAGATCGACTGGTAGTTGCGGTTCGAAAATGCCTTTTGAGAAATCTGATTGGTCAAACCCTTTACGTCCAGGAGCCGTCGATCATGGCTCTTGACGAAACCGATGTTAAACCGCCATTGTGGCGAGCAAGTCTCAGATTCAAAGTTATGCACGTGTTGGAGGCATGAAAGAACGTTGAGCAGTCTACGGGACAGCGTAAGTTGGAGAAGCAGGTGGCGGATCGATAGATTCCGTGATCCAGACGGCAAGATAGGAGAAATGCTGAAGAAAGGTGCGTCAGTCGAGGATGCCGTGGTAAGAGCCAGAGGCCTTTACATTGGTTCAGAATTCTTCGAGGAGAACGTTGCCTTAAATGAGGGACTCGGCGAGCTCATCGACATAATCTGCGGGCTTGGCGCGCCGACAAAATGGGACAATGCAAATGCTAGATTGGGCGTTGGTGATTCGAACGCGGCGGAAGATCCTTCGCAGACAGGGCTTCAGGGCGCAGTTAAAACCTTCAAGGGTATGGACACTGGTTATCCGCAGCGTTCTGGGCAGCAGGCTGAGTGGCGCGCAACCTTCGGTTCGGCGGAAGGCAACCATGCGTGGGAAGAGTTCACGGTTGTCAACGCAACAGACGATTCAGGCAAAAACTTGAACCGCAAAGTTGCCAGCAAGGGCTCGAAACAATCGGGAGAAACATGGACTCTTAGCTTCAAAGTGTCCTTCTCGTAGGTGGTCTGAATGGCTGTCGGTGATGTTAAATCTGGGCTCTCAAGCGTTAACGCTTCCGCCTACCTTGACATTCAGCCGCCTTCCGGTGAAGAGTGGGTCATCCATAATATCTTCCATGAGAGCGATGTCCAACTGGAGTTTTACGATGGAACAAATGCCCTTGTATTCGATACTGATACCGGCGCCGGAGTTTACGCCAAATATGCTTTCCATGTGACAAACACGAGACGGGTCAGAGTAAAGAATACCGCAACAACACCGAAACTGATAGGTTACGATGGTGTTCAGAGCAAATGAGAGTGACAGTTAACACCGGCAAGAAACAAGACATGACCGCCGCTCAGATATCTTCCTTAGATTCAAAACTGCGAACAAGACTTCCTAAACTAATCGGTTGGTCATATTCTCCACTGACGGGCGAGTTGACGTTGGATTTCGGCGATGTTGCTGACGAAAGCCAGATTGCCGATGTAGAAGCAAAGGCTGAAGGGCTGCGTAAGAATGTCGAATTTTTAGGGGCAATGAGAGAATGGTGAGGGTAACTCCTGTCATAACGTCTGAACGATTTTTAGAGACTACTTTTCAAAGCCCTCAAGAGAATCTTTTAGGTACACCTGAAACTCTCCCAACTTCAGAACCTGCAACTCCACAAGTGAGTTATACCATTGCAAGTGGAGATTTGCCAACATTTTCAATAACCACATACGCAAAAAAATGGATAGCATATCTTTACGCGGCAGGTAATTTCGTCACTGCTGGAACTCTTTCGTGGCGAATGAAGAAGAACGGTATCAGCGTGAATACCGGGACTTCTTCTGTTGGAGCAAATACGTATTACACGGTCAACGCTTTCTTTTATGATGTTGCCGTAGGAGACGGTCTTGAAATTGCATTGTGGTCAAACCAATCAGACAGCAAATACGACTACAAGGCATACTTCGTCATATTGAGTAGGCTGCTAATTATAAACAAACCTCGAATTGCCTATCCGTGTAATTTCGCTGAACTATCGGCGAAACCAGTCTTGACACAAGGCAACCCAAATTATGTAGGTCAAGGGGCGTTTTATCCAATGCACGAAGATGGTGAGACGCCTGCTATCACTGCGCCCAAAGTTTTTGACGTAGTGAAATTTAAAGACCAATTCTGCATGTTCAGAATGTTTTATGGCGACAAGTCTTCATCGAACGCCGCTATGGTAGCCACTCATGCTAGTTATAGACCTTACTATTATAGACAATTCGTGTCTACCAAAATAAAAATAAGAGGCTTAAGACTTGACTGACCTGACTGAATACGGCGACTTGATGATCAACGCTGCCATGGATGAGTGGGGAAGACGAAGGATAGACGGCCTGCTGGAAGACGGGACCAGAGCCTTCGTCTTAGGAGTACTCATTAAGGAAGTCGTAGATTCACTTGGCCTCAGCGACTCTCTCTACGCGAACAAGACCTTACCGATCGTAGACTTGTCTTCGCTGTTAGATCAGGCCGTCGTCCCACTTCGGACCTTGAGTGTCTCAGATTTAGTAGCGATTGCTGAAGTCTCTGCAGCACACAAGGGTCTTACTCTGCTAGACACGGCAACTGTTATGGATGTGGTTTCAGCCAGTAAGCTGTTTACAGTTCTCGATGCAGTTGGCTCTTCTGACTTGGTTGACAGATGGGTTGCCATTGTAAGCGGCATAATCGGGGTTAAAAGGTCCATAATTGACTTGTTAAAGTCTGATTTGACGCTGCAAAGCCTGCTGACCAGGGACCTTCGTGGGCAATGGCCCATCTATCACAGTCTCATCCAACAGGAGGCTCACATGCCCTGCATAACTGTCGAATGTGTAACCGAAGACACTGAGGTTCCCGCGTTCAACGATGCTTTTGATGGTTTGAGACGGTTTGAATGGTGTCTCGCCATCATACAGGTTGACTGCTGGAGCAGAAGGCATGCTGAGGAAAGAGATCGAATCGCAGCCGCCGTGGAAAAATGCTTGTTGAGGAATCCGGTCAGCGGAACGATCTATGTTCAGGGCTCCACTGTTATGGCTCTCGATGAGACTAATGTCAAGCCACCCCTTTGGCGGAAGAGCCTCAGGTTCAGGATCATGTATATTTTCGAGGCATGAACAGATGAGCGTGTATGTCGGTAAAGACGTGACGGTGAAGATTCAGGTTCCGGTCGATCGTGAACAGAAAAATGTGCCGGGCGGTCCACCTTACAAGGTAACCTTGAACAAAGGCCCGATTAGTGATTTAAACCAGAACGGGGTAGCCAATGAGGTTGCGCATGTCACCGTCGTCGATGAAATCGGCGAGACAGTGACACCCATAGAAGTTAATGATACAACGAAAGAGGTGACCTTTTCGGCAGGTGATGCCGGTAAGACTGTCTACATCACGTATCGTTACGACTTTGATCCTTTTGTTGCTCAGGAACTCACGGTTGAACCTAGACAGGTTGTTGAGGGTCTGGATGCTCTTGGGAGCGACACAATTCAACATTGGGCATGCCTTGTGAGGGAAATATCAGGCAGCGTGAAAGAGGCTTTGAAGCCTGGAGATGACAGACAACTCAGACGCGTCGAAGCCTTAGCCGACAACCATGTGGAACTTTACGGTATGATCGTAACGTTGAATCAAGGCGGTTCAGCCGTCAAGATTGGTTTGGACAAAGTCACCTTCCCAGAAGGTAGCATTCATTCACCGAAAAATGCGCCAGTCTTCATTGTCACGCCTTTCAAGGCGAGGACAGTCAAAACCATCAGTTAGGGAGGAATGAGAGGAGAATGAGCGTGTATGTTGGGAAGAACGTGCAGGTGACCATAACCAAGACGACCGAGGGAGACATGGGCAGCTTCATCGCTCAAGAGGTTACCTTTGAACCAAAGCAGGCCGTCGAAGGCATAGACACTCTAGGCCAAGACGTGGTTCAAGCGTGGGCTTCTGGGTTGAAGACGTACGAAGGGTCAATCAAGGAAGGCTTTAAAGTGGGTGAAGACGGCAAGAAGCAACTGGAACGAAGTCCGCCTTTCCAGACAAGCCTGGAAGAGTACACGATGAAGCTGATCTGGGACGGTGGGACAGGCAGCAAGATAACTATTACGTTGTCAGGCTGCATCTTTCCCGAGCCTTCAGTCTCCAGTCCAAAGAACGCACCTGCCTTCATAACGACGAGGTTCAGAGCGAAATCCGCGAGCATTGCGATTGCCTAAGAGGGTTGACCAGTGGAGAGACGGCTGACCTTCGCTGAGGTTCTCGCCAAGGCGGAAGAGCTTTCGGAGCATAAGGTCTACGTGGAAGAGCTCGGCGGCAACATTCACTACAAAGATCTGACTGTTGAAGACTTTGCGGAGATCTACCAGAAACGCGACGAAGACCCGTTGGAACTCAGCGCAAAAGCTTTTTTCAAGGCTTGGAGCAAGGCTGACCCGACAGTGACGCTTGAAGCCGTGAAAACCAAGATTCCGCTGAGGATAATGTTGAAAGTCATCAATGAGGTTGTGCCTGGGCTATTTCAAGCAGGCCCTTTAGGGACCTCGCAAGGTCTCCCGCTGGCCGAACCATCTATCTCCTTATCTTATGGAGTATGAGGCCGAGTTCGTCGAAGCCATAAACAGCTACTTCTCACAGGACCTTATCAGGCGATGCGTCGACCCGTCCCTCGAGTTTTACCGAAGCCTTGAGATGAGTGTACCCGACGGAGAGTACTACGCAGGATGCGATTTCGGGAAACTTCAAGACCACAGCGTAATCACAATTCTGAGGCGAGAAGGCGACACAGTCAACCTTGTCTACATGAAGGAGTTTGCCCTCGAGACACCCTACTCCGAAGTAATCGGTCATCTTGCCTGTGCCAATCAGAAGTTCAAGGTTAGAAACGTGCAGGTCGACCAGACGGGCGTGGGAGAATCGGTTCTCGAAGAGCTGAAGAACCAAGGGGTACCGGCTGATGGTCTAACCTTCACTGTAAAGGCTAAAGAGAACTTGCTCAGCTGCCTCAAGATCGCCATGGAACAGGGACGCCTGCGCATACCCTACGACAGAAGGCTCTGCCAACAGATCAACGAGCAACAATACACGTACAGCAAAAGCGGACACCTCCAGTTCAGCCACCCGCAGGGCAGCCACGACGACATGCTTTGGAGCTTGGCGCTAGGAGTCTGGGCGTCAGTCATGAAGAGGCAGGAGCCATCGAGCCTGCTTAGAGCGTGGACCTAGAGTGAGACGAAAAGAGTTCTTCCGCATCACTAGGTACGCTCGCACCTATGACCGGCAGGAGGGAAAGTTCCACATAGACATAAGGTACAAGACAAAGACGGAGGTTACGCCTAGAACGATTGGGGTTGCGGAAGCCTTCGGCATAGGTGTAGACGAATACAGGGAGCACGTAGTCTACGACAACGTGACGATCAAGATCGGCCCCAGAGACGTTGTCTACATCACTGGCGAAAGCGGCAGCGGGAAATCAGTCCTACTCAAAGCCTTGGAAAAGGACCTGGGCGACGAAGCCATAAACATCGACAACATCCAACCAGACCCAGATAGGCCGATTGTGGAGACCGTTGGCGAAAACTTGGAAGAAGCCCTTGAGCTGCTGAGCCGGGTCGGGTTGAACGACGCTTTCCTATTCATAAGGCGTTACAAGGAGCTCAGCGATGGTCAACGGTACCGTTACAGAATAGCGAAACTCATAGAGTCAGGAAAACAGTTCTGGATAATGGACGAGTTCTGCGCGACGCTTGACCGGGACACAGCCAAGATCGTCGCCTTCAACGTCCAGAAACAGGCGAGACGGGCAGGCCGAGCAGTGATTGCAGCCACGACGCACACCGACCTCTTCGATGACCTGGCGCCGACTGTCCATATACATAAAGGCTGGGGAAAACGGATAGAAGTCTACTACTATCCGGACAGGCTTAACGAAAACTGCAGCGTGACCCGAGACCTACGGATAGAGGAAGGAGCCTTTGACGATTACAAGCAGTTGGCTGAGTTCCACTACAGAACTAGCAGATGCCCCTCACCACATAGAACTTTTACGCTGAAACGTGGAGACGAGCTCTGCGGAGTAATAGTCTACAGCCACCCTCCTCCAAACGTCTTCGGTAGGAGAAAAGCATGGAAAGGAAGATACGAACAACTGAAAAAGGAAATGATCACAATCACGAGGGTTGTCTTGCATCCTAAGTATCGAAGCATAGGTTTAGGCGCAAAACTCGTAAAGGAAACATTGCCAATGGCTGGGACACTCTACGTGGAAACCATAGCCGTCATGGCAAAATATAACCCATTCTTCGAAAAAGCGGGGATGCAAAGAATAGCTGAAACCCGCGGAGACCAAACCATACAACAAGCCATAACAAGACTTGAAGAAATAGGCTTCAAAGCCTACGCTCTAACAAGCAGAGAAACCAACCTAAACTATTTGAAAAACCTCAAACCTAAAGAACTGCTAAAGATCAAGGAAACCCTCCTAAACGTTTCGCAGGGATACTATAAGCGCCTGAAAGCCTCGGGCAAAGCCTACGTTCAGAAAGAAGAATACCGAAATTTCATCTCAGATGCTTCAGTTGAGACCCTATCTAAAGTCATAAGCCGACTAGCCGTCCTAGCCCAGACCAAAGTCTATCTTCTGTGGAAGAACCCAAGGATAATCTTGAGTACAGACTTAGGCTCAATAAGAACAAATGTTATTGCATAGCCTTCAAGTCGTAATTTTCAATCATCAATTATCCTTCGTCTACGCTCTTCCTCTATTCTTTTTCTTTCTTCAGAGGAAATATTGTCTACATAGATTCCTTTATCTCCGATTGACAGAACACGAAGGTATAATCACAAATGAAATAGATGGTTCATCTTGACAGCAATCAGGGGATGTTTCCCTTCTTCAAAATAAGCTAGAAGCTCCCGATTCATCAAAAGAACTTAGCGCTGGAAAATAGATGATAATCCAAGCTTTCGTAGGGACCTTTCTAGCTGCATAGGCTTAGGGAAACCACTACTATTGTAAGCGGGACCTTGGCACTGCAAGCAACAACGCCACAACCTGAATCTAGGCAGTGAGGTTATGTCTGGGCTATGCTTTATTACTCATGTTTACTGAGACGGTAGGAATATAAGCGCGCTTGAGCATTGTACCTAGAAGATGGGGGTTGGATAATGGGCTACACATATGTGGATTTAGTGGTTAAAGGTGAGATTTCTAAGAATGTTAGAACTTTAGTGGACACAGGCTCCTCATATGTGGTGATGGATTCTAAGACCATTTCTGAGATTGGACTTCATGCTACCCCCTTCGAGGTGGAGTTAACGCTCGCGGATAAGAGAAAGGCTAAGGCAAAGCTCTACCTCGCCGAGGTGGAAGCTGAGAGTAGGAGGGGTCCAGTCTTCGTAGCCGAACTTGACGTGCCCACACCCATACTGGGAGTCTATGCTCTTGAAACTCTGGGTCTCAAGCCAAACCCCGTTACAGGCGAGCTGGAAGTTGTTGGGCCTGAAGGCAGATACCTCCTATAGGGACTCATAGGCGTATAAGTGAAAGTTTTGGCGTTCTGATAACCTCAATAATCCGAAAGTCATTTTTTGCAATTATGTAGTATCCTTTGACCTAATTCTCGTGGTAACAACTTTTGAAAATGTCCTCTTCAAACGAGGGCTTTCAAAATTTTTACATCCTTTCTCAGGAATACTCAATTTTTTTGGTTGTCTTGTTTGTTGAGTTCCCCATTTCTCATCGAAATATGCGGCAACTCGGCCTCTTTTAAAAATTCTACTTTACCGTTAATTCAGCAAAGTACGTAGTAAGGGAATATCTCCATGGACTTAACCTCTCTTGATCTAATCATCATAGGAGGTATAATTCTGCTGGTTTCAGCTTTCCCATGGTTGGGTTAACCTGAAACCCTATGAGTTCCAAGGTTGTAACCCCCAAAAAAGAAGAATACAAGAAATTTATCACTGAAGCTTCAGCCGAGACCTTGGCAAGTCATAAGCCCACTAGCCGTCCTAAACCAGACAAAAACCTACCCGCTGTAGAAGAATTCCGAAAGCCAAGGCGTATAGTTAGAGTTTTCATCTCAGGTCTTCGACAAACAGAAAGCCAAACCGCGATAGGTTTCAGATGAGAAAAGAGTGAAATAGCCATCGACCCTATCTTGTACGAGTGACAATTGCTAAGGGTGCGGATCAGAGTGGTAATGACTCCTAGGGAGAGGATCAAGGCTGTCATCAGTTTTAGGCTGCCTGACGTGCTTCCGTGGTGTGAGAAGTTCTTCGACGAGACCCTAGTCAAATGGTTCAGCGAAGGACTGCCGGTTGAGAAATTGGCCGTCATAGACTGGGAGGTCAGAGTTGGAAGCGTCTCGCTGCTCAACTGGCCGGTTCTTAGGGGCTTTGACCCTTACGGGTATTTTGGATGCAGCAACTACAGCGGGCTTTCTGTCCCCCTTGACCTCGGCCCATTACCCAGGTTCAAGCAGAGAATCCTACGTGAAAGCGATAGGCACATTGACGTTTTGACCCAGACTGGGGCTCTTGAAAGACGGCTGAAGCAAGCTGAGTATGTATGGTACAATATGCCGATGTTTCTAGAGTTCCCCGTTAAAGACCGCGAGACTTGGGAATCGTACAAGAAGCGTTTGGACCCTTATGATCTCAGAAGGTATCCGAAGGATTGGGACAAAGAAGCTTACGTAAAGGCCTTCGAGACCTATCAGCGAGGCGGGACAGCCCTTTCTGTCAGCGGGTTCTACGGGTTCGGTGCACAGCTGATGGGCATCCCTTCCTTCATCTCAATGTTCTATAAAGATCCTGAGCTCATTAGGGATATGGCTGAGCATTGGGAATTCTTCACGGTGGAAGCCGTGAGGGACGCTGTTGAAACATTGAGGGACCAGTTAGACTTGGTCTTTTGGTGGGAGGACATGGCTGAAAAACACGGCCCATGCATATCTCCCATGCTCTACAAAGAGTTTCTGTTGCCCCGCTACAGGAAAGTCACAGGCTTCTTCAGGAAGCACAAGATTAACCGTGTGCTGATGGACAGCGACGGAAACCTTAAACCCCTTCTAGACCTGTTAATCGAGGCTGGAATCACAGGCATTTGGCCGCTCGAAGTGAACGCAGGAATGGACGCCATAGAAATAAGGGAAAAGTATGGCGAGAGGTTGTTCTTGGTAGGAAATCTGGCTAAGACCAAGCTGGCTCAAGGCGGAGAAACGATGAAACGAGAAGTCGATTCGAAAGTGCCAACGCTTAAGGAGATGGGCGGCTACATACCGGGCTCGGACCACTTGATTCACGTCGAATTTACATTTGAAAAGTTCAAAGAATACGCGGACTACATAAAGAGCCAACTAGCCTACTAGACAAGCGCCCTTCAAAAGTAAAGATTATGCAGCTTTGTCTGAACATAATCTTCGTTCAGTACGAGTCTGGAGGGGTGAGTGAAGGATGGGAAAGAGGGTTTTCTTGTCCGGCCCCATTCAAGGCATGGAAACGAGACAGGACTATCGGGACAGGTTGCGTAAGCTACTGCTGCGTTACGGGTATGAGCCGGTTGACCCTTGGCAGCGCGAGAAGGTTCTTTACCGGGGACCCTCTAAAGAGTGGTGGAGAAACGTGCCGTCTAAGGGTTTCATCCAGAGGGATCTTGAAGATATCGAGAAATGTGACATCTTGGTTGCTTATCTGCCCAGAGTTTCGGCTGGAACATGCATGGAGCTCTTTTATGCCAAGTCTAGGGGCAAGAAGACTGTGATGATCTGCCGGATCAAGAACCCGAGCCCCTGGATCATAGTCTACTCAGACATCATCTTAAAGAACATAAAGGAATTTGATGAGCTTTTGCGGAGAGGCCTTTGAAAGGTTTAAGTTAACGTGTCCTTCAATATCACTGAGTATCATGGGTTTAGAATTCTGTCTGTTCTTCGCTGATCTCTTTTCTATGGTCTTCCAGTATGGTTCTAATCTCTTCGTAAGCCTTCGAGACCCCTTTCTCACCGGCTTCTCTTATGGCTTTTCTCAGGCTTTCGGTGTCAGCGTAGGGCAAACCTTCAATCCACTCCATCCCCAGCCTTTCTGATGGCAGGACGGGAATGAGGTATTTGGCGAATACTTCGAGGGCTTGGTGGGCCATGGTCCCCTGGGTTATGACGGCCTTCACACCTCTTTTAGCCAGAGTCTCAGCTGTCGCTACTCCTCCACCGCTCGAATCGAGAAGAATCACCGAGTCGCCAGCCTTAACCCCGTAGAGCTCAAAGGCCTTCCTAAGCCCGTTCTCTGTGAAGGCTTCTATGGGCTTTAATAGCACGAGCCTTCCTCGTGACTCGTGCTCCCTTAAACGCTGTATCTGGTCGAACCGTTTCCGGTAGTTCTCAAGCTGAGCTGAGTACTCTGCAAGTTTGGCTCTGACGCCTCTTAACTCGTCCAGAAGCATTTGGTATCTTCTCTCGCGCCTTACCTGAGCCGATTGGGCGCCCCTTATCTCCTCTATCCTTGTCTTGAGGCAGGATATCTCAGCCTTCAATTCTTTTACCTTGAGCCGGAGTTCCTCGTTTGACGCTCTCAGATGTTTGGACTTCTCCCTCTCAAGTGTCAGCCGTTCCTTGAACTCCTCGATCATGCTTTTCATCTGCTCTTCTCTCGGGACAGTCCTTCTAACCACTGAGGAAGCCTTGAACTCGCTTGGAACGTGGAGAAGTTGGACTGCGCGCTTCATTGTGTGGCCTCGAACTACTAGGTCCTTAACGTCGTCAACTGAGACCTCAAAGACCTGCTTCTTCATCTTCGCCTCAACTTGTTCAAACTTGTTTCTGTAGTGTTGGTAGGCCTTTACAGCCGCGGCTATGGCATCAACCTCGTGTGCGTTCTTCAATCGGAGACCGTAACGGTCTACATAAGTCCTGGCAATCTGTTGTTTCTCGTCGGTCCCCATGGAGATCAATGGCGCAAAGAGTACAGCGTTCAGCTTCGCTGAAAGCCTCTCAAGAACCTCCGAGGCTGGTGAAACATCGCTCGAAACGATCGTGGGAACACCTAGCTCCGCAACAGTCTTCAAAAGGTTGGATAAGCTCCAGTTCCTCCTGCTTTCGACGAAGACCGGCACGCCGTCTAGAGTCAAGGCTGCAAAGCCAACGGTGACGCCGGGATCAACCCCGACAATAAGCCTCTTCATACAAGACTTTCCCGAGATAGATAACAAGGTAAAGCCAGAATATGTCTTTTACCCTGTAATTGGCATCGTTAAAGGAGAACTAGCGAAGAAGATGAACAAATCTGACTGAAGCCGTGTTTACTTTGGGAAGAGACGCCATAAACATTATATCTCCCGACTGGAATCATCTGGGTTCAATACTCCCTTAAAGGCTACGCCGCTGATCAGTAAGGTGCAACTGATGAGTACAGCCAAACCGATTCTTGAGTATGTCAAAACGATCAAGACGCAGGCTGAGCTCTCTCGTTCCATAGGCGCTTTCAAGAGGCTTGCCGTGTACCATAGGCCGTACGTTCATCTGGCTATCCCTATCGTTGTCTTGTCCCTTCTGAGGTCCTACCTTTTCACTCTGGAACCGATCTATACTTCGCAGATCATCGACAGCGTCTTGTTGGGCGGAAAGCATGAACTTTTAGCCGATCTCATATCGAAAATTGTCTTGGCTGTGGTTGGCTTCGGAGCAGTCAACTTCATATTGACTTATGTTCACGGGTATCTCGCCCAGCTGATAGTCAGAGATGTAAGATCTGACTATTACGCCTCTCTTCAGAGTAAGTCGTTCAAGTTCTACGATGCGACAGCCGTGGGCGATCTTGTCTCAAGAGCTACAATGGATCTCCAAGCCGTAGATATGTTTCTCAGGTCATGGATCGGCACGTCGACCAATGCAGTCTTCACAGTCATCATCGTGCTAGGAATAATGTATTCGATCAGCCCAGCCATGAGCCTAATATCCGTCTTGCCCATGGTTTTGATTTTCTGGTTCACGGCGCAGCTTTGGATCAAGACCATGCCCCTTTTCGCAAAGATGATGCTCATACTTGGGAAACTAGGCGCATATGTACAACAGAACATTTTAGGGATGAAAGTTGTCAGGATTTTCCAGCGAGAAGACGAGATGGAGGAAGGATTCAAACAAGTTGAGAAGGTGTTCGTTGACACTGCCGTTACGGCTGGCAAGATTCAGTCTAAGTACATGCCCTCTGCACAAGCCATACTGACCCTTGGAATAGCAGTGGTTTATCTTTACGGAGGTAACATGATTGCTTCGCCTGCATCAATGCTGACAATAGGAAACCTCATTCTCTTCGCGCGGTACATGATGAGGCTGAGCTTTCCTCTACGCGATCTTGCGATGCTTTCAGGTATGTGGATAAACGCTTCAGCTGGGCTTGAAAGGATCTATGAGGTCATGGATGTGCCGGTAGATGTTAAGGACAACCCAGGCTCCGAAGAGATCTCTATAGACAGAGGCGAGGTTGAATTTAAAAATGTGACCTTCGGATATGTCAAGGATAGACCCGTTCTGAAGAATGTGAGCTTCAAAGCCTATCCCGGCGAGAGGATAGCAATCCTAGGTTCTACAGGTTCAGGCAAAACATCTCTCACATATCTTATCCCGAGATTTTATGATATTGATTCTGGAAGGATTCTGGTTGACGGCACTGACATCAGAAGTTTTGAGCTTTCATCATTGAGAAGGCAGATGGGCCTTGTCCTGCAGGACGTATTCATATTCGCAGGCACAATCAAGGATAACATTGCCTTCGGAAGACCTGACGCGTCTATGGATGAAATTGTGCTTGCAGCTAAGAACGCGAGGATACATGACTTCATAGAAATACTACCGGAAGGCTATAACGCAATTGTGGGCGAAAGAGGTGTGACACTCTCAGGCGGGCAGAGGCAGAGGATAACAATTGCTAGGGCGCTCTTGACGAACCCGAAGATTCTGATCCTTGATGACTCTTTATCCTTCGTAGACGCCAAGACTGAGCAGGAGATCCAAGAAGCCATAGAAGAGGCGATGAAGGGCAGAACATGCTTCATAATAGCCCAGAGGCTTTCCACCATAAAGAACGCGGATCGAATACTGGTCCTTGAGAACGGCGAAGTTGCGGAGCTTGGAACACACGGTGAACTGATGGCCAAGGGTCAAATCTATAGAAGGATATACGAGACGCAGTTTCTCGAAAAGAGTCCTGAAAGCACCTTAGAGGCAGTGAGCTGAGATGGGGAGCCCCTTCGGAGTATTCACAAGATTCGAAGAGACTAGGAAGAGAACGGTTCCTGACAGGGTTCTATTGAAGAGAGTCTACAAGTATACTAGAGGTTATAGGAGAAATCTCGCCGCGGGCGTGGGAGCCATACTCCTAAGCGCTCTGACTGGTCTGCTTTCGCCCTACCTCCACAAAGTTGCTATAGACCAGATAATTGCGCCGAGGAACCTTTCAGGATTCCTTTGGTGGCTGCCTTTGTTTGTCCTGGTAGCCCTGGCGAACTACTGGTTCCAATACATTCAGCTTTACCAGATGAGAATCGCTGGCGAGAATATCGTTGCGGAGATGAGAGACGAGATGATGGCTAGATTACAAAAAATCTCGCTTAGGTATTTTTCTGAAGGCGAGATTGGGAGGATAATGTCTAGACCAGTAAACGACGCGAACACGGTCAGAATATTCTTAAGGATGGGGTTGACAAGCATAGTTACAGACACAGCTTCAATACTAGGGTCACTCATCATCATTTTCTTCCTGAACGTAAAGCTTGCCTTCCTCGCTGTCGCCGTGCTTCCCTTGGCAGTCGGCACTGCATGGCTCCTTGGGAGATTCTCAAGGTCAGCCTACCGCGCGGTCCTATCCAACGTCGGAGGCCTGACATCTAGGATTCAAGAGAACCTCTCGGGGATGAAGGTTATAAAATCCTTTGTGCAGGAAGAGAAAGCTAACGAGAAATTTGAGGAATCCCAAGATAAGACCGTCAGTGCAACCCTTCGAGCGATAGCGATTTCAGCTTCGTATCAACCCATCATCATCTTCATGAGGATCATTGGGACAGCGCTGATTCTTTGGTTTGGCTCATTGATGGTCTTGGGCGGAGAAATTACGATAGGAACCCTCGTTGCCTTCATAGAGTATCAGTTCGCATATTTCATGCCGCTCATGGACTTGGTTGCGGTGTATGACCAGTATCAATCAGCCATGGCCGCTGTTGAGAGAATGTTTGACTTGATTGACACAACCGAAGAAGTCAAGGAGCTGCCTACGGGCGAAATCTTGGACTTGGGTATAATTGAGACCGTAGGGTTTGAAAACGTCATCTTCGGGTATGATCCCATAATCCCAGTTGTAAGGAACGTAAGCTTCTTCCTTGACAACTCTAGGAAGCTGGCCATAGTTGGACCGACAGGCGCAGGTAAAAGCACCATCATAAACCTTCTGGCTAGGTTTTACGATCCTCTTGAAGGAAGAATCCTGGTTAACGGCGCTGACGTGAAGAACGCCAGGATTTCTTCTCTCCGCAAATACATGAGGATAGTCCTCCAAGATTCATTTCTCTTCCCAATGAGTGTGAGAGATAACATAAGGTTCGGTAAGCCTGACTCGTCAGACGAGGAGGTTGTTGAAGCAGCCAAAACCGTCGGCGCACATGATTTCATAATGAAGCTGCCAGGCGGATACGATTACGTCATACAAGAAGGTTCATCAAACATTTCGATAGGGCAGAGGCAGCTCATAAGCTTCGCAAGAACTCTCCTGATGGATCCTAGGCTATTGGTCTTGGATGAGGCTACGTCAAGCATCGACCCTTACACGGAGCTCGTCATCCAGAACGCGTTGAAGAAGCTCCTCGAAAAAAGGTTGACCATCATAATAGCCCACAGGCTCTCAACCATAAGGCTCTGCGACGAGATCATAGTCTTGGATCAAGGGGAAATCGTTGAAATGGGAACCCACGCAGAGCTCATGAGAAAAGGCGGAACGTACAGCTCATTCTACAGGATGCAGTTTAGGGAAGAGGAAGGCTTCGAGAAACCCTAGTATTTTCTTAGTATCGCTTTTCAATCTTCCGAAGATAACCTCTAATCCACCACCACCTGATCGGTGTTTTTATTTTATTCGAATAGTTAGCTAGCTAGCACGGTTTGGTTGTTCTAAGTATTAGATCTAGCTTCATAGTGTGTGAACGAACCAAGGTACACACTTTTGGCTCTATTCTTTAGGCATTAGCCAAAACTCATTGCCATCAGGGTCCGAGAACATAGCGTATGTACCCCAAGGCTCCTTGGTTAATCCTTGAGTAAACTTTACGCCCTTTGCCTTCAACTCCTTATACGTGGCTTCAATATTATCGGTCAGGAAGAGGATACCTGTGTTGCCAGGCTCTAGCTCGTCTCCTTCGCAAAGATGGATGCCATGCCAAGGACCCTTTGGTGCTCCTGCCTTGCCTTTTGGGGCAACCACAACCCAATGTCCCTCAGTCTCGCCACCAATCTCAAAGCCCAACTTATCCCTATACCATTCTGCTGCCTTCTTCGCTGGTTTTGATACCACGACCGCTACAGTCGCCAAATCAAGCATCATATCAACCACAGTGGTATTTATGGAGCTCTCATTATTTATATCTTAATTGAACTAATCAGTCAGGCTAGCTATTTTCATATAAAGTCTTAACTAAGAAAGCCATTAGATTTCCCTGTATGCATGTACGTGTGTGAAACTTTGCCCCTGCTTGAACAAGGTGAAAATCTCTAAAGTATTCTGTGTGAGTTCAATTCCCTCAGCTAGCTAGCTACATACCTCATTTTTCTGGAAATGACCTTTATGGAAATCAAGGGGGCTACATGCCAGACATGGGTCCCAAAATGAGACAAGAGGTTTACCCGGTGTGTGGGACTCCCATAGAGAAGCTGAGTTTAGGAGGAGGTCAATTATTCCTTTGTCCTCAATGCCATGTATAAAAGGGGGAAATATCTTTACTGTTCAATGGAAGAATAGGAGGTAGACAGAGTGTCAGATGTCTATTCTAAATGCGGTATGCGTTGCAGCCATTGCCCCTGGTCTAAGAGTGTGCGAGAGACCATGACAGCCAAGGAATACGAAAAGTTTAGGAATAGATGCATAGAGATTCTTGGCTTCAGACCAACCAAATCGTTCCAAAATTGTTTGAGTTGTCAGACACCAGACCGAGAGTTACCTGAGGGGTCACTGCTTCCACGTCGCGACTGTTCAGTACGAATATGTGCTATAAAGACAGAAGTAGAAAACTGTGCCTATTGCTCTCGGTTCCCTTGCGCATCAGTGAAGGCACTTGGGACAGAATGGACCAGAGAAGTGTTTGAAGCAAAACATGGAGCGCCAATTCCCGAAGAAGACTATCTTACGTTCATCGAACCCTTTGAAGGCTTAAAACATCTAGAAGCCATTCGTGCTTTGATTAAGTCAGATGAAATCGTTGAACCGACCAGAGTCCCGCCGCTCAAAACAGAGATTGTTGAATTCCCTGAAAAACTATCGGTTACCGAATCCGAAAGAAAAACATTTAAAACACTGCATCAGCTGCTAACGACTTTATTATCTAGCAATGTTGATACCTACTCTGATCAAGCAGGGTTTAAGAAACAACGGTATTTTACATATAATGCGCTCTGGATTTTCGGTCGTGTTGGTGAGCTCGTGGAAGAAGATCGTGGATACTTAGTTGTTGAAGGCAGTACGTTTATGAAAGAGAAAAAGCGACGAAACTTGACCCATTGGGGGAAACATTTTGAGATTTTGAAGGACTACGGAGTAAATGTAGAACAGGTCTCTTTGCCAAAAAAGGAATGGCGTCTGAGGATGTCCTTGGATCAAAAGGTAGGTGGCTTCGCTGTATTAAAGGCATTGAAAACCTACATAGCTATTCTTGACAAGAAGTACAGAGAAAAGGCACTTCAGCATTTATCGAAGGCGGATATGTGTGTCCTAAGCGAAAATTAACACATGCACCCATATGGGAGAATTCCGAAATAGGTGGGTAGATTAAAACTAAGCATTTTACTTTTTTTCATAATTTGTTCTTACCTTTGGTCCAGCCAGTATACTCTCCATTCAGAGATACGTCCATCACCTACTTTTGCAGTCTACCTTGTTATGGGTCTAGTTATTGGTCTCAGGATAGGCTACTTAGATATTCTTAAAGGTTGAAGAGAGAAGATGATAGAGAAGAAGGTATGAAGGATGGCGCTGAGGACGAAGGTGCTTGAGTCTCTGGAAAAGGAGCCCTCAGACTTCTTCACTCTACTTAAGAAACTGGATGGTAAGCCCGATACTTTGGCGAATGAGCTATACAACCTGCTCAACGCCGGCTACGTCGTCAAGAGGGACAATGTCTTCCATCTGGCAGACCGCGGCAAGGAATACCTGAAAGTTGAACGAGGCAAGAGAACTTGAGATCCAGTCTCGTGGCTTCTTTTTCAAGCGATCCCCTCTTTTAGAACTTGCTCTTCAGTTCCTTTAGAGAAACACTGTTCCTAGGGCTTTTTCACGTAATCCAACGTTTCTTCAATGTCCCTTTTTATGCCGAACCTTTTCCTGAAGAACCTTAGGACATTCCTTACGTCCCTTTTCAGAAGCATCTCAGCGTTCGGATGACCCACCCTTACGAACTGCGGCCAATCGATGATCAAGACGTGTCCGTCGGGCTTCAGGATAACGTTAAACTCGCTTAGATCTGCATGTATCACCTTCGCCTCGAGGTAAGCTTTCTTCACGTTGAGCAGAACTTCATCCAAGACCTTCTCAGGATCATGCAACTCTGGACCGCGATAGAGCTCATCGCCTTCTATGATGCCCATAACAACTACATGCCTGTTCTGGCCTAAGGGCTTGGGAACAGAAACCCCGCATGGATAGGCCAGTTTCAAGGCTTCAAACTCTTTCTCCGCAGCCAAACGGGACTGGTAAAGCCACGATATGTGCCTACGGTCAGCCACGTATCCTCGAAACCTTCGCGTTTGACGGAAGCTCGTTCGGCCTAGACGGTGAAACTTCACTGCGACCCTTTCCCCGCCGGGCGCCAAAGCGTCGTAGACGTCAGCCTCCTTCCCCACGCCCAGAGGCTTCCCGAAAGCTTCCAGAACCTCAGCCTTGACGAGCGCGTTCATAGCAAGACAGTCATACCCAGCATTGTTCAAGACATGACCAACATAGGGACCGACCCAACGGTAGACTAGGCCAAAACCGTTCAACCTGTCCAGTCGGTAACCGATCTTTCTTACCGTCAATCCGCTCAGTCTTGGAATGTCATTTTCAGGCGCAAATTTGTGCCGGCTCATGCCAAGTTCAATAGCTAAGAGTACCCTAAGATCTTCAGGTTCAATCTTGGTCAGAACCTTTACCGCCACATCAACAGATGACATGCTCAGATTAACGAACGATAAAGTTGCTTAAAGAACCTTCCAAAGGAAAGAGGACCTGCTTAATCATGACGCAGGGGTTATTGTATCTGAGGATGAAGTCCTACTTTACTTGGGGGAAGCATTTCTGACAGTAAAGGGTTTCTTCGTTGCATGCAAAGGAATTTCTACATAACTTAGATATACACGGAACTAGCGCTATCTAGAGCAATGCCGAGAACGGGTGTGAAAAGTAATGGCAATTTATCATTTCAAAACAAGTAAATACTATAACGCTTTAGGTCTTTACGAGCCAGTATTGCATGTTCAAGACGGCGACACGATAGCAACAACGACCCTGGACTGCCATGGCAGAGACGCCTCAGATCGGCAAGTTGCACCCAGCGGAAATCCTCTAACCGGTCCTTTTTACGTGGACGGCGCAGAGCCGAGAGACACTCTGGCTGTCAGGCTTGACAGGTTATGGCCGAATAGGCGCATAGGCCGAAGTTCAACCGTCATCTCTCCAAATGTTGTAGACTCGGGGTACGTCACTGAGATGCCATCACGCAAGCGCAAATTAGCCGAGTGGGAACTAGACCTCGAGAGAGGCATAGTTACCCTAGTTAAACCCGAGACAAAACTTGGCCGCCTCGTCCTGCCCCTAAGCCCTATGGTTGGATGTTTCGGTGTGGCTCCGCCAGAAGGACAGTCCATATCCTCTGCCACGTCCGGAGTCTACGGGGGCAACATGGACTATAGAGGGTTCGTTGCAGGCGTGACTGTCTACTTTCCCGTCTTTGCCCCAGGAGGCCTCTTCTTCATCGGAGACGGCCACGCTGTTCAAGGCGAAGGAGAGATAGTGGGAACAGGTATTGAAGTCTCTTTTGACATGCAATTCACTATTCACCTAATAAAGGACAAAAAAATCAATTGGCCCAGAGCAGAGAACGAAGAATACATCCTAACCGTTGGCAATGCGCGCCCATTAGACCAAGCCGTTCAGCACGCGACAACTGAGATGGTGAGGTCGCTTCAGGAAGACTATGGTTTGGACGCTTGTGCCGCACACATTCTTCTAGGCCAATGCGTCGAGTATGAGGTTGGAAACGTTTTTGACCCCGCATATACGATGGTCTGTAAACTCAAGAAGAAGTGGTTGACACATGGCACATCAGATCACCCGATCCTTTTGTGACGTGTATCCTAGGATCTATCCAGTTTGACTCACAAACGTCGGCCTTTATCCTTATTTTCTTCGGTCCAGCTACCGTTATGTGGGTGGATCGTAGAAAACTTAGACTCATACTAAACATAACTTCTCCATAAGATTAGGATAGTGATTATCGCACCGATTATTAGCAATCGGCTCCCTCGGATTCTCTTCAGCATTTTGTCTTCATACTCTTCATTGATTATAGATTTGATGAAGGGGGGAATGTAGAAGTAGACCGTTGGTGTTAGAAGTAGAATTTCGAAGGGCACTACACCGTAGGAAATTAAAGAGATGAAGATCGTTAAAACGAATGCGTAGAATGCTAAACACAGGATCAAGGATCTCTTCTTCCCTAATAATGCAGTCGTTGTCCTGATAGTCTTTCTATCACTATCATAGTCTCTAACCTCTTGAAGGATCTGCGATATAGAAGACAGGAAAAAGACTAGTGAGGCTAATAGAAGACTGGCAAGATCAAGACATCTATACTCCACGTATCCCATAGTTGCAAGGATTGCAAGACAGGAGCCATGATACAATATGTCTAAGATTGGTCGAGCCTTTGCCCGCACAATCCATGAGTACGTGAAGTAGAGAAAGATAACGACTATGCCAAATAACTGGTTCTGGATGCTTAAGGATGATAAAGATGCTAACGAGACTAGGAAAAGAAAACATGAAATCATGATGCCCCTATTTCTACTGAGATCGCCTGTCGAAAAAGGATTTCTCAGCACGTTGGCTGATCTGTCAAGCTCTGCGTCGGATAAATCGTTTACGACGAAACCGAAAGATGTAGTGGATGCTGAGAACATCAACAGCCAAAGGATTCTAGAATCGATGATTGAGTTGGCTAATATTGCTCCTACAAATGTTGTTGAGGTGAAACAGAGTATAGATGAAAACCGGACCGCTCTATAGATTGCTCCCAGAAACTCTGAAAACATATTGAAGCCAGGGAAAACCGCCAACTCAATTCATCTCTTTTTGAACTCACTAAAAGCCAATAACAGATTCAACGCCTTATTTCCTACTAAATCATTGCGAGGACAGTTAAATATCAGAATTTCGTTCCAGCATGAGTTTATGCTTTTCATTAGCAGTGGGTTCATCTTTTAGACTTATAGTGGCATTAACATACCGCAACTGATGTATTTACATCTTTCCAGTCTGCCTATCTTAGCCTCCAGGCCTGATCTCTAGGCGCAAGAAAAGCATATAGGATGCGGCGAAGCACACGACGAGGCCAACGGCTATGGCTGTGACCTGAGGCCAGCTTGCAATAAGACCTTGGGTTAACTCCAAGTGTCGGAATGGGGTTCCTCCTCCAGGCCCCATGAACCCTGAAGTTCCCCCGATTATGCCTAGTATGGCTGACCCGGCTTCGCTATAGAGGTTGGCTGGTGAGACCCTCAGGATGCTCGTTTGGATTGCAGAATATTTCTGTAATTGTGCCCTGTACTCTGGTGACTCTATTATCTGGGTTAGGTTCAAGCCTCCTTGTCCACCTTGGCCAAATCCCCCTCCCCTAGGTATTGTTGGCATCTGGATAGGCGCCATGATGTTAGCTACGAGCATTGCTATGATGGTGATTACGATGGAGCAGAATAGCCATGTGGCAATGGACATGAGTACGGACGTCGATGTTTTCTTGGTTACCGTTGAGTAGAGAAGGCCTAGGCCAAGCCAGAATGCTAGGTAAAGTATCGTGAGCGACGTGAATAAGAGTATCCTTGAAACATCTTCAAACGTTGGGCCGAACCCGAGAAGTGGCACAGCTACACTACACATGATTCCGATTGTGCTAACTGTCAACAGTGAGAGAGCTGCGGTTCCTCCGAGGAACTTACCGTTGATGACAGAGTCTCGATATATTGGCTGGGAGAGAAGTGTTGAGAGGCTTCCGCTTGTCCTCTCCTTGTTTATGGCGTCGAAGCCTAAGGCTAAACCGATGATAGGCCCAAAAAACACCATCAAATAAATGAAAGAGAAGCCGAATCGAGCACCTGAGAAGATGGCTATGAACCCTGCCTGAGGGTTATTCCTTATGAACTCTGCGCCCTGATATGCTGATAAAGTCGATAAGAGCAGTATTAAAGCGAATAGGACAATGTAGCGTTTACTCCCTAGGTGGTCTGCGAGTTCTTTCCGGCATACCGTCATCGTGCCTGCCATCTTTAAACCTCCTCCTTATAGTATTCTAGGAATATCTCTTCTAAGCTGTACTCCTTCGGCTTCATTAACAGAATCGTTGCTCCATGCTTCATGATAGTCTCCGAGACCTCCCTAGACTTGTCGCGTTCCATATGCACATAAAGCTTATGATTTTCTCGGTCAACGGATGTCACACCGTTGATATTTTTGATCTCTTGGATTAAATCTGGGCTTATCTCTGACAACTCAAACTCTATCATCTTCTCTTTCCTCGCCAATCTATAGGACAAGTTGTCAATCGTGTCGGCAGCTGTGAGTTTGCCTTCACGTATAATGCCTACTCTCTGACACGTTTGCTGAACCTCATACAATAAGTGGGAAGATATAAAGACTGTTAGACGCTGCTCCTTATTGAGTCCGATCAGCACGTCCCTGATCTCCTTTGTCCCTTGGGGGTCGAGCCCAATCGTTGGTTCGTCGAAAAAGGCAACCTTGGGTTCTTTGATCAGTACCTCCGCTATTCCGAGGCGCTGCTTCATACCGCGGGAAAACTTCTCAACCTTTGTATCTGCCCACTTTGCTAAGCCTACAACCTTGAGGAGATCTCCACTCCTTTTTTCTATTTCAGGTGTGGGTAGATCATTCAGCTGACCAATGTATTTTAGGTTTTGCTTGGCAGTCAAGTCTTCATAATACCCTGCGCCTTCCGGTAGCAACCCAGCAATCCTTCTGACCTCTCTTGAATCTTTAACGATATCGTATCCACCTACCGTTGCCGTACCTGAAGTTGGCACAGTTAATCCCATCAGCATGAGAAGCGTCGTAGTCTTACCAGCGCCATTTGGTCCAAGAAAACCGTAAATCTCCCCCTCATAGACGGTTAGATCTAGGTGATCGACAGCTTTGACATCTCCGTAGTATTTTGTTAGTTCCTGGGTTTGTATCATGGGTTGAGGCATCTGCTTTCACCTCCTCCTAAACTTTATGAATACGAATAAGAGAGCGACAACCATCACGACGGCTAACCCTATCCCTATCAATCCCCACGAAGTTGGGGCTGTGGCGGTAACCCTTACCTGAACAGGATCTGACTCAACCTGATCGCTTAGACCTGTCAACGTAATCAGGTAGTCTCCAGCTACCGTGTCTCCCGGCGTCGTCACCACCAGAGTAAATGTGAAAAATTCGTTTGGTTTTAGCGATTCTACCTGTATAGGGGTTATTGATGATTCCCATTCTGATTGGGCTTCAACGCTGACCCTAACGCCTGTGACAGAACTGTACCCAGTGTTTGTAACCTTCGCTGTGAACATGGTGGAGCCTCCAGTTGTTACGCTTGTGAGAAGGGTAGATGGCTCCAAGCTTAAAGCATAGGAGCCGACGATCGTGGCTCTTAGCTCAATCTCTTTGTAGATGGCACCGGTTTCGGATTTAACTTGAACGGGTATTATGTAGGCGCCCATGTTGACCGTGCTTGGCGGAGTTGCCTCAATAATCAGATTCTCAGATTGTCCTGCTACCAAATAAAGCATCGACACCTCCAAAGTTCCAGATTTGAAAACCACCTTCCAATCAGCGGGAGGCTCAACTGATAGTAATAGAAGCCTATCTGTTTCACCCAAGTTTGCTATTGTGGTCGGGTACTGAACGACTTTTCCTGCTTCAACCGTTACATCCGGGAATTTCGTGGTGATCTTGACCTCAGATTCCTCAACCTCTTCAGCTTCCTCAACACGTATTTGTAGAGTTTTCGATATTTGATAAACTATGTTTTTAGGACCCAAACAACTAACCTCTACACCCAAAGAAAGGATTTTCCCGTTCATACCAGTTGGCACATATAGGCGCAAGGGCACAGTGGCATTGTCTCCAGGTTCAAGACTCCCCAGAAATCCAGCAATATCTAGTTCAACCAATGCACTGCTTGAAGAAATAGCCACTATCTTGAGATTCTTCGCAATCGCGTCACCATCATTGGACAATTCAAGTAAAACCTTCTGCTCTCCCTCAAGCAGGCTATCATTCAAAACTCTGGCATCTATGATAGGTTTCCCAGTAACCTCAAATGGAATCTGGAGTTCGTCGCTTGGTTGGTCGAAATATGGAGAATAATATAGGTGAAGATTAGCTGTGTAGCCGCCTTTATCCACATCAGGTGTTATGAATATAGGAAACTCAAGCTTCACCAGAGACCCTTGAGACACAGTTCCAGTATAATAAACTGTGACATTATCTCCACCGCCTATGGGTTCGAAGCCAGCGGGTAGGAAAAGGTAAGCTTCGAGGTTCTGGAAAGAGCCACGAGTTTCATACCTGATGACTGCAGTTAGGGTTGCAACGTCTCCAGGGGACACTTGTATCTCCTGATTTGTTCCCCAGAAGACCTTGACAAGTGCGAAGAAGTCAAAATCATAAGATTCAACAGGTATAATGGACAACGTAGATGCAGTAAAAATCAAAATAAGTAGAGACAAGATAAGTTTCTTCATTTAGCAATTGCCTCCGACCCAAAAAGAGGGAACGAAAAATAGTCGCTTGCTTTTTTCAAGGTCTGCATCTTGTCTGGTTTTTTGTTGACCCAGGGGTTGGCAATCCAAGAGTCAACTCGGGTGTGTAGACCTCGGCGCGCAAGATGCCCATCAGCAAATTGCTGGACATCTGATCTCTTTCCCGTTATCGTACGCATATACTAGTACCACCAGGCTGCCCAAAATCACTGCTATAGCTACGACTGATAGCAGAATTTAGGCTTTGCTCCCATTAGTTCTACCGCCCCTCCTTTTGGGTCCTCTTGTCTACTGACCAATGGTTATTAAAGAGTTTTTCAGAATTATACCCAAATCTATCCCTAATCTCTTCCTAATCTAGTTGCGAAAATAACAAAATGAAACGTATTCTTAAGCCGAAAACATTGGAAAACTATTTAGCCTCTGGCAACGGGACATATAATTTATTATTATAGACCTAAATTGGTTTAGTGAAAGGAAAAATCCTTACTTTATACGTTCGGAGCTGTGTGGATGTCTTATCGCGTTCGCCCATTGAAGTATGTGCTTGGATGGCTTATTGCTGGAACTCGAGGAGGCGTAACTCGCGCCCAAATAATTAGGGCTCTAAGAGAGGCTCCGCAAAACGCAAATCAGTTGGCGAATCTGCTTGAAATGGACTATAGAACGATAAGACATCATCTCAAAGTCCTTGAGGACAACAGAATAATCACATCCGCGGGAGAGAAGTATGGTCTTACATATTTCCTATCCTCGGAGATGGAAGAGAACTATGTATTGTTCCAGGAGATTTGGGAAAGATTATGGAAAAAAGAAAAAAGGGAGGAAAATAGATGAAGCATCGTATGAATAAGAAAGTGACTATTTGGTTAATATTGGCGATTGTAGCCGTGGCTCTGTTTGTTGTATTCTGGGCCACCATAGGTCGTCTGCATGCTCAGATGGAACGTTGGCAGTGGGGGCGCTTTGATCTCACGAATGAACAGAGAGAAGAGATTGATCGATTATTGAGAGACATGACGGCGGCTGGTGCTAGCCCGGAGGCGATTAGAGCCGCCTTAGCCGCAAAGTTAGATGAATGGCACATCAGACAGCCTCGTTTTGGAGATATAGAGTTGTTCTACATTGCCAAAACGGTGATTTCCTCTGTAAATTTGGCACTCTTGATTTGCCTGTTGATCATATACATTGACATATATAGGAAGACGAAGTCAAAGTTCACAATAGGATTGATAATATTTTCATTAGTCTTCCTTCTCAATGCACTTGCCTCCAGTCCCATTATGCAGGGGGTTTTTGGTTTCAGTGCGTTTGGTCTTGGACCATTTGCCATGTTGCCAGACTTGTTCACATGTATAGCATTATCCGTACTGCTATATCTCAGCCTCAAATACTAAAAATATTTTTCGGATACGCCCCTCTTCACCGAGTTGAGCCGTGATGCAAACTCTACATCAAGAGGGAAGAGACCTTTGGTACACTAATTACGACGATGCTGGAAATACATCGCTGATCAAGGTCCTATACACATAAGTCCTCCGTTGTTAGGGCGAGGCCTGAGCTAACTAAATGGTCAGGCCCAAATGAGTGTATAACGTCTCCAATATAATGTCCTCCTTTGAAATGATCAATATTTAGTGGTATCTTGAACAGTGATTCTTTCCCTTTTTCTTAGGTCTTCGTTGCGGCTTCTCCCTTTCTTTCGATCTCTCCCATCAGCCTTTCTTCCAAGTGCATGAGTAAGCCTACCCTCCGTTCCCATTTCTTGAAGAACCTGTACTGCCTGAAAAGAAGAAAGATCTCATATACTACGAAGGCCGCAACCAAGACTAGAAAGAGGAGATCGTTGAAAGCTGCGAACAAGCCTCCGCCGGCTCGTCTGATCGTCGCAAGCATGGCGAGAAAACGGTAGGCTACGAAGGCGAGGAGTATGCCCGAGGTGATTATTCCTATTAGGGATGCTGTTCTGAAAGAGTCCCACTCTCTGTCGAGCTCGTTGAGGAAGTCGTGCAATGACCTCAGAGGGTAAGATTCCTCGTCTTCTTTTCCGCTCATCTTGCACTCAACCCCGATTTCCGACACGACTTGATAACCATGATGCACCAAAGGTGAACGTCAAGGCAAATATTTTGGAACCCCACCTGCAGTTGGTACCTTAAACGGTGATTTTTCATGTAGAGAGACTGTTAGATCCCAAAAGTTCGTGATAATCTTCATGGCAAAGGTCGTATCTATATAGAACCAATCATCTCCCCGCTGACTTTGGCGGAGAAAAGCCACTCTTATACAAATCTGCCTAAGCCAACGAACTGCCTTATTTCTTTAAGCAACGTAGATTCGAAGTTTTCATACACCTCTCTAAGTAACTGAGACGACTGAACTTCATTGCCAGCACCAAAGTTTCTAATGCTCACACTGAAATCCGTAACCTTCACTGCCTATCCAGATACTGGTTGCTCAGATTTGATACTTCAGCGAGGACTAAAGCCATAGAAGTTCCACAGAATCTGGGACAACGTCCTCGAGAAACTTTCTAGCACAACCGATCTCACAAACTAGGAATATTTGAATGCGGAATGGACTAGGTCTCCTTCAAAAGCTTGAGGAACTTCTCCCTGCTCAACCCAGCCTCTTTTATTATTGCCCTAATCAGCCCCGGCTTGACATCTTTCCCCGGGTGAGCTGGTATCACTATCCGTGTTCCATGACCATTCATCATTATTATAACATGCGAACCTTTCTGACGAACGATTCTAAAGCCAGTCTTCTCAAGGGCTCTTATCAGTTCTCGATGAGGCAGAGGTTTGATCTTAGGCAAGTGCTTTCACTTTCTGTATCCCGACCACTCTCTGTCTCAGGAGCTCCTTCTTTTCTTCTTCGGTTAATGTCTCCAAGTAGAGCTCTATCGCTTCTCTCACATTCTCTATAAGCTCTTGTAATGTGTCGCCTTGAGTGTGGCATCCGGGCAATGCTGGAACGAATGCTATGTAACCGCCTGTCTCGTCTTCAAGGATAATCGTATCAAACTCCAACATTACATTCTCAGCGACCATGAGTTCAGATTCATTAGTAAAGCAATATCCGCCTATCAATATTAGGCTTACCATTCCCCATGAACCTTTGTGTCCAACCAAGGCTATGCAAGTGACCTACCTAATCTCTGAAGTATCATAAATCTCCGTCCAATGCTTTTGACAAATGCTTTCTATTGGTTTGCTAAGACTTCAAGGCGGTTGTTGCAGTATCTTCATTATCCTACAAGACCTGCCAACTCGGCTCCTATCTGTTTATACTTTTCCTCTATGCCCTTTTCGAGTGGTCCTTCTATTCCCTTAACTATGGCGGAAGAATGAGGCTTCACAACTGTCATACCAAGCCTTTCCAGATGTTTCTCAATCCCCTTCGCTGCACTTCCAGCAATCCAAGACTTTAGCTCAGTATCAAAAGCAAAAGCCTTCTTTCCTCTAAGGTCCACGTTTTTCAGCTTTTCGATGAAGTCTTTCATTGGTTTTGAGATGCCGAACGCGTGGGTCGGTCCGCCGACTATTATCAAATCATATTCGGCCAGTTTGTTAACGTCGACTGCATCCACTTTGACGCAGTTTACTTCGACCCCTTGCTCCTCCAATCCCTCGGCTAAGGCGTAAGCTAACCTTTCCGTATTGCCGAATCTTGTATTGTAAATGACTACCACCCTTTTCATTTTGCCGCCTCCCTCTAAACTCCAAGTTTGCGCGCACCGTCCAATTGTCTAAGCCTAGAGTATGGATGCCAATGCGTTATGCAGCTCTTCGTAGACCTTCCTTCCCTCTTCCGTTATTCTGCAGAATCCGTCCTCTCCCTCGCGGATTAAGTCTTTCTCCCTTAGGAAGTCAAGGTGCTTCAGAAAATCGTCATAAGAAAGAGATGTAGCCTTCCGCCATATGTAGGTGCGGAGTTGCGGTCTAGTGTGATAGTAGAGAAACTCTAGGATTTCAAACCTTATCTGTACCGCGCCCTTCCGCATTCTAGGCATAGGAATGCCCCGCAGAGCCGCAAAGCCACGAACTAAGTAGATACAACTAGTTTAAAATACTTGCATAGAGGCAACGCGCAAAGAGGAAACGACTGGTCTTGCTGCATCAACGACGAAGACAAGGGCTCAGACGCTTGAAATCCATATTTTCTGGAACTCGTCTTCATAGATTGCGGCGACATAGGTGCTGTTCATCACGATCAGGTTTTCGTTGTTCTCGTTCTCGCCTCTGCTGGACCAGTTGAAACTGCCAGTTAACACGATCGTCCCGTCGACTATCATGACTTTGTCGTGCATGTCTCTGGAGTTGGTATCGTTGCGAACCGGTATCCCAGCAGCCCTCAGCTTCTGATACTCACTGGCTTCGGTTATCTGCCCCACCTCGAAGACTACCTGCACCTCTACGTTTCTGTTATGAGCCTCCAACAGAGCGTCACCTATTGGGTCCAAAGTGAAACTGTAAATGAGGACATGTATACTCACGTTTGCCCTGCTTATCCAGTAGAGGACTTGGTCTTCGCAGCCGCCTTTCGGGCTGAAGTAGACGCCGAGAAACACGGTCTCCATTTCCCTGTTTCTCATCTCAATCTGTTGCGCCAGTCCAGACAATTGCGTTACCAGGCTTAAGATTTGATGGTCCTTTGCCTCGATCTGTTCGAGAAACGAGGAAACTTGGCTTTCCAATTCAGCAATCTCGTTTTCCAGACCTGCAATTCTCTGCTCATACTGTGTCGGGTTTGCTAGACCGTAGCCAAGTCCCAACCCGGCTACAAGACTGACCAGCAAGACTGAAACTAGCACCGAATTCTTTACCATACTAATCCCTTTTTCCCATGTCTGAGCTAATGTGATTTAAGCTTTATCCGTATTCTGGAAACGCTGGGTTTAAAGAACCAAATCTAATAAAGTATTCATCAAATATGCAGCCACAATTAGGGCTTTTCAAAATCAAATGTATTCTTTTGCCTTATCCAATAGCTTGTCAGTTTCAGCAAAATTTAATTTATAACCCCTTTTTCTGTTAAGAGCAAATGCCGAAAAAAGGAACGCCGCTGATGATAAAACTATTGCTATTATCAAGGGTAAAACGTCTAATACAGCAGACTCACCTTTGGGACCCTGAGGGCCAATATCACCAGTATCTCCCTTAGGCCCTTGAGGACCTTGAGCACCTGTAGCACCTGTAGCACCCTTTTCTCCCTTGTCACCCTTATCCCCTTGAGGACCTTGAGGACCAGTAGCACCAGTATCACCTTTCGGCCCTTGTGGTCCTATTGGACCCTGAGGCCCCGTGTCACCTTTAGCACCTTGATCACCCTTATCTCCCTTAGGACCTTGAGATCCTGCTGGTCCTTCCGGTCCTTCTGGTCCTTGTGGTCCTGTTGGTCCTTGAGCACCAGTATCTCCTTTTGGACCTTGGGGACCAGTAGCACCAGTATCGCCTTTGTCACCCTTAGGTCCTTGAGGACCTTGGGGTCCCTGTGGACCTTGTGGACCTCTCATATCTAAGACCGTAAATGGTGCAGATGCTGAATTTCCGCCTACTATTACCGTTATATTGTAAACGCCTGGAGTCTGTGTTTGAATGGTCATTATTACACAGAATGCTCCATCATGTGAAGTCCTAGAGTCCCCAAGCCAACCTGGGACGGCTACTCCATCCCAGAAGATATGAATACCTTGGTTTTTAGGAAAGCCGCTTCCTACGACAGTTATCACAGATATACCAGAACCTGGAGTCAAGGTGATTGATGGT
>Ga0315310_10000066_pt1 | contig 72721 bp, 64 predicted proteins | sample TDP5_MG_FD_203630 | JGI IMG/M metagenome (GOLD analysis project Ga0315310, IMG submission 203630) | Freshwater sediment microbial communities from Lake Towuti, South Sulawesi, Indonesia - TDP5 | ecosystem: Environmental > Aquatic > Freshwater > Lake > Sediment | place: Indonesia: South Sulawesi...
TGAGGTTCTAGTGAAGACAACTGCGAAGACAGGTGTGGAGATGGAGGCCCTAGTTGCAGCTGCTGTCTATCTCTTGACTGTGTGGGACATGACGAAGCAGTATGAGAAAGACGAGGCAGGGCAATATCCGTTCACTGCTATCGAAGAAATCCGAGTCGTAAGAAAGGTGAAGAGAAACGTCCGTGAGTAGTTCAGTTCAAGAGCACAGAGAGAAGGCTCCTTCCTCGGTGGGCGTCGCCATCATAGTCTGCAGCACCTCTAGGTATGCGTCTTGGAAAAAAGGCCAGAATGTTGACGACCCATCTGGAGATCTAATCGAGTCGCTCCTGTCGAGTGCTGGACACAGGATCGTAAGCAGAGTTCTCATATCAGATAGTCGACGCGACTTGGCGCGTGAGATCAGGAAGACTACAAGATCGAGGAAAGTTGATTCCGTCATCGTCTGCGGAGGGACTGGAATAGCCAAACGAGATGTCACGATAGAGGTGGCTGAGAATCTCTTGGACAAAGATATCCCAGGTTTTGGAGAGATATTCAGGAAACTAAGCTATGATAAGATAAGGTCGGCAGCCGTCTTGTCGCGGGCCCTCGCAGGGGTAGTGAACGGCAAAGTACTTTTCTGTCTGCCGGGTTCGACGGATGCGGTCCAGTTGGCGATGACTCAGTTGATACTTCCGGAGATATGCCACATGGTGAAGCACGCCTCGGAGTGATGAGGCATTGTCTTACGCTGGGCCGATCGTTGACAGCTATGGAAGACCGTTTCTAAACTTCAGAGTCTCAGTAACTCAAAGATGCAATCTCAAGTGCCCCTATTGTCACAGGGAAGGACAGCCTCAAAGCAGAGATGAGATGACGCCAGCTGAAATCGCCCGGATAGCTGGAATCGCTAGCGAATTGGGAGCCCGCCGCGTCAAACTGACCGGAGGAGAGCCGCTCCTTCGTCAGGATATCACAGAGATAGTCAGACTCCTTAGGGAAAGAAGGGCGATAGAGGAGATCTCAGTAGTGACCAACGGAACCTTGCTCACACATCTACTTGCAACGAGCTTGAAACGAAACAGACTAGCCAGAGTCAACATCAACATCCCCGGTTGACATTGAGACCTATGAGAGTCTCACAGGGGGCAGGCTTCCCGACGCGCTTGAAGGAGTGAAGGCAACGATGTCGGCGCGTCTCTTTCCGGTAAAAGTGAACATGCTCATCTTGAGAGGCGTCAACGACGAGCAGGTGAACTAGATGCTGCAGTTCTGCCGCGGAATTGGAGCTACACTGCAGCTGATCAAACTTGAACCATTGAACATGGAGGGCAAGTACTACTCTCGACACCACTACCCCTTGACCACATAGAGAAGGAACTGTCCGGCAAAGCACACAAAGTCGAGGTGAGACGATCCATGCATGGAAGGAAGGTGTACTATCTCGGAGACACCGAAGTAGAGATTGTCAAACCTGTGGAGAACACTGAGTTTTGTCTCCACTGCTCTAGAATGAGGCTTACAAGCGACGACAAGCTCAAGTCCTGTCTGATGCGGTGCGACAACCTCGTGGATATTCTAGGCGCGATCAGGTCTGATGTAAGTGACCAAGAAGCTAGAGACCTCATAGCGTCCTCGGCTAGGAGACGGCGGCCTTTCTACGACGGGCAACTCTCCTGGGCACTGCCTGCCGCTTCTTGACTTTGACTGGTTTCTTTATCTTCTTCTCCTTCTCCTCAGCGCTCTTTCCGGATAGATATTGAACCATCTCCTCGTCTAAGTCAAGCCACTCAGCGATTTCTGGAGCCATTTTTGGATTGTTCTGGAAGATGAAGGATACGTATGGCAAGAAGTGTTTTTTCCCCGCCCGACTTGAGAGGTGGCTCTTTGCCCCGATCTTCGCGCCGATCCTCGATCGCAACGCTCTCTCCTTCTTGGTTCTGGATAGTGACGTGATCCTGCTAGGAAATCTCATCGGTATCCACGCCGGCTTTGTCTGCTCCCTAGACATTGCAACTCCAGCTGTCATCTTATCTAAAGCGAAAGAGAGCAGCTCCCACGCCTGCAACCTCTTCGTCCTTGCTAGGTAGAGATCGGCCCTCGATAGCGCGTCCATCGCTCTAGCTAGATCCCTAGGATCTGTGAGTTGTAGAGGCGCGTTCTCGTAGATCCACTCAAAGAACATGTCGAGGTCCACATCGGCCATGTCTGTCGCTCTCTTGGCTTGAAGGCAGGTCTTGGATGAGAAGACTGCTCTTAGAGCGTCAAAGATCGTCTCCTTTCTATCTCTCCAGGAGAGCCATTCTACATCTGCGTAGCTCAGCTTCTTTCTGCCGGTAGTAAATGTTTGGAGGTCGTTTATGATAGATCGCATGTCACCCTTGTTACGATCGATAATGAGTCTCAACGCCTGCTCATCCGCCTCCATTCCCTCAGAGGCAGAGAGTTTCCTCAGGTAGGGAAGAGAGTCTCGCACTCCAAGCCGCTTGAATTCAATAAGGAGGCAAAGTTCACGAAGCGGCCTAATCTTGGGATCCCATGGATCGTTCGCAGTGAGAACAATTGGGCACCTGGCCCGCTCTATCGTTTCGACAAGTGCAGAGATGGCTCCGGTATCTTCAGCCAAGTTGATGCCATCGATCTCGTCTAGGAGAATTAGCCGATTTCTTCCAAATAGTTCGCCCTGGGTCGCCGCGCCTCCCGCTATCCTCTTGATCTGCTCTCCACTTCTCTTATCGCTTGCATTTATCTCAACTAGGTCGAACTCCAAGTCGTTGGCAGCGGCTTCTACCGTGACAGTCTTGCCAGTTCCAGGAGGACCATGGAGCAGCGCCGCCTTTTTTGACGGCGTCCCCTCCTGCCACGACCTCACCCAAGTGATGAAGTTTTCTTTCGCATCTTTGTTGCCTGCAACATCCGAGAGCGTTTTTGGCCTATGCTTCTCAGTCCACAGGAGAGACATCTGGGGTTCACTACTTGCCTTCCTGAGCGATCACAGCAAGTTTCGCGAGCAGTGCGCTCAGTTGTACCTCTTCGTCTCCGCCTTCGATGAGTCGGAAGTCGACTTCTCCGATTACGTCTGCAAGCGTAATCTTGTTTCGCTCGGGAACTTCCATTCTGAAGATCTCTGAATGCATCTGCTTGACAATGTCTGAGCCTGATAGGCCGTACTCGACAAGTAATGACCTCAACATCTGTCTCGCCTTCAAGAATTCTCCCTTGAAGGCAAGATCAAGCATCTCTCTTACGTCCCTCGGTTTTGCTCTACCTACAACCATGTAAACGGATTCTTCAGAAACTAGTTTCCCCAGAGAGGCAGCGGCCTGAAGCGTGTTTATCGCTTTTCTGAGGTCTCCCTCCGCAACCTCAACCAGTGCAGCCGCTCCGCTGGCTTCAAGCTCGACGCGCTCCGCTTTTGCTATATGATTCAGATAGTCAGCAACATCTTGACTCCTAAGCGGAGTGAACCTGAACAAAGCACATCTCGACTGAATGGGCTCGATAATTCGTCCGGAGTAGTTGCAGCAAAGGATGAACCTGCAGGTCTCCGTGTATCGTTCCATAGTTCTTCTCAACGCTTGTTGCGCGTCAGACGTCATGTTGTCAGCCTCATCGAGAACAAGGATCTTGAACGGAACCTCACTTATCGTCGCAATCCTAGCGAATTCCTTCACGGTGGTTCGTATGACATCAATCCCTCGGGCGTCACTTGCGTTCAACTCCATGAACGCATCCATGTATCTCTCTCCGAACAGGTCGTGAGCCAAGCACAAAGCGGCCGTGGTCTTCCCGGTCCCCGGAGGACCAGCAAACAAACAGTGCGTCATAGTCCTAGTCTCAACAAATTTCTTCAATCTGCCCACAATTTCGGCTTGGTTCCTCATCTCAGACAATGATCTCGGCCTATACTTCTCAGCCCACATCGCACGTTCCAATTCTAGTCACCTATGGCAATGTCGTGGTTGACCTAAAGATTGACCTGCGCAGCTTAAAAATCTCGGTAGGTGGCCTCCCCCTTTGGTGGCGAAGTTCGCTACGACAGGATCAGCTAGGAAAACGCAAGAAACGCGCGGTGAAATGTGGATCCAGTTGCTCCAACACTGGGCTAGTTTGATTTCGACCTAGACGAGCCTGAAATCTTCCTTCACCGTCGTCAAAATGAGATGAGTATTGGTTCTTTCGATGAATGGCATCACGAGGAGAGATTTCGTAAAGTTGCTCAGATCTTGTCTGCTCTTGAACTTGGCCACTACCATGGCGTCCGTCAGGCCCGTAACGTCATAGACTGCACAGACACACGGCAGTTTTGCGATTTCCCTTTCCATTTCCAAGAGCTTGCCCTTGGAAACCGTTATCTCAGTTATGACTGTCAGCTCGTAACCAAGTCTTTCGTGGTCGAGTATCGCTGAGTATCGCTTTATTATGCCCTCTTGCTCGAGTTTCCTTACTCTTGCCATAGCTGTAGCCGCTGAGACGCCAACTTGCTTGCCAATCTGCCTGTATGAGAGTCTAGCATCAGACAGCAAAACCTCAAGAATCCTAATGTCCGTTTTATCCAGCGCCGTTCTCTCCTGCATTTCGCATACATTTGTTTACCAATATCCTCGATTGGTTAATAAACGTACGGGCAATTCGCGCAAGGATTTATATTCATACAAAAAGCTGTCGTACGGTCAAACGGCAAGGATAGGTGTCTCACGCGTCTATGGTGTCTAAGAAAGAGGATCAGAGGGGTAGAAGTCCTCCTAGTTCGATCGACGAGCGCATTGAAGATTCGAACATGTGGCTTTTCGAGCACTACGAGAAAGAGCGTTTGAGGTCGATAGGTGCGGTAGAATGAAGGCTAAACCTTACAGAGCATCCCTGAAGGGATGCGGACCATGTAATACTGTACTTCACGAAGTTCCTAGGCTATCTCAAGAGAAGGACGATTCCTGCGAAAGAACTTAGTAACGCAGCCTCTGACGGTCCTGGCTTCGATGGATCCTCAATACGGCATCCGTTAAGATCGAAGAAAGTGATATGGTGACGAAATCGCTCTTTGATTCTATAGAGTGAGAATCTCCAATTGTTCCAAAACGTCTAATATCCTTTGGTGTTCAAGAATGAAAACAAAGTTTGAGAGATATCACATCGAAGTTAAAGAGGCGCCGTCAAAGATCAAACTGCCCCCGGAATTCACAATTAAGAGATACAACAATTGCCTGAATGTTCAGGAGTGTGTTCAGGCTTGCATATATGAGGCTCACAAGATTCATGATGACGGTCAGATTGCGAACCCAATCGAAGATTTATGTCGAGGATGTCATCTCTGCGCTTTAGCATGTCCAAAAGGTGCCATCTCGGTAGGGATCAATCCAAAATTTGCAGAACTGGGAAACTCATATTTCAATCCAGAGAGAATAGAGACGATCTATTTTGAGGCAGAAACTGGCAGAGTCCCTGTTTCAGGGACTGGATATAGAGGCGCCTTTTCCGGCAAAGGCTTTGATGGGATTTGGCTCGACTTTTCAGAGATAGTTAGACCGACGAGAGACGGAATACATGGCAGAGAGTACATTTCAACTGCCGTAGACTTGGGAAAACGTCTTCCGTACCTCAAATTTGATGGCAATGGAAATATGCTTTCAGACCCTCCGAGAACATTAGAGATTCCAATACCGATTATCTTGGATGCCCCTCTTGGCTCCAGTTTTAGCAGGAACCTTCAGATTGCATTGGCAAAGGCCGCCAACAGGCTCAACAGCTTCGCGATAGTGGGTGCGAAAGAGTTCTCTCCAGAGCTAGCTGCCTACAAGGCAAATCTGATACCTAGAATTGATTCTCGAGAAATAGGCGAATTCAACGACTTAGTCAAGACATCGAGAATCATTGAGGTTGACGCCGAGGAGGATGAAGGGCAAGAGAGCCTCAAGGAGATAAGGGAAAGCAATCCCTCAGCGTTAGTTTCATTGCGATTTCCCTTCGACGGCAAATCTGGTGAGAGAGCGGGAGATTTCGCAAGAGCAGGAGCGGACATCATTCATTTCTACGCTGACGAGGCGACGGTAGAGCGGAATCCGGATACTATCGTAAACGCCATTCGGTTTACTCATTCGTATCTTGTTGATCGAGGTATCAGGGATGAAGTGACCTTCATTTCAAGCGGAGGAATAGCCGAGGCAGCGCATGTTCCCAAAAGCATAATTCTCGGCGCCGATGCCGTCTCGATTGGATTGGCCTATCAGATCGCTCTCGGATGCAACGTTTGCTACGGAGATAAACATGCAGGAGACTGCCCGATGATGGTGAAGAATGAGGATGTCGAGTTGGCGGCACAGAGAATCGTGAATCTGATAGGTTCATGGAAGGACCAATTGCTCGAAGTGCTGGGTGGGATGGGCCTACGAGAGGTGAGGAGACAGAGAGGCGAGATGGGAAGAGCTATGTTCTACGAAGATCTTGAAGCGAAAGTTTTTGGAGACGGAGAATAATGCAAGAGCAACTCGCTTTTCAAATACCAGATGCGAAGCCTACGCCACTTACGTATCAGAGTGCAATACAGAAGTACGAGGTAGTTATGGATCGGTCAAAATGCACGATGTGCGGAGCTTGCATGGAAACGTGTCCTGAATTCATCGGTTCAGCGACGATAGACTACGAAGCCTTCAAGAAGCCTGATGGATATCTGCGCATAGTCAACACAAAGAGTTCTTGCGTTGGTCTCAAGTGTCAAAGATGCGTGAAGGCGTGTCCGACAGGAGCGTTGTCGGTCACACTTAACCCCGGTTATGTTGCTCTTGGCGACCGACGTTGGACCGCCGACCTGATACTATCAACCTGGGAGCAGGCTCAGACCGGGAATCTATCCAAAAAACACGAGTATAGGATCGGAGATTCTGAGGGTGGATTCGACAAGATCAGGTTCAGTTTTGAACTGGCTGAGGAGAAAGGCCTTGAGGTTAAGCTACCTAGCGAAGAAGATTTCGACACTTCAATAGTTCTGAATAGACGAGACGACGAAAGGCCAAGAATAGAGATTCCGATCCCGGTTTATGGAGCTGACATGTCCTTCGGTTCCGTCAGCTTGAACGTGATGCTCGCTAGGGCTGAAGCAGCCAAAGCTTGGGGGTCCTTTACCAGCACTGGTGAGGGGGGATACCCCGATGAGCTGATCCCATACAAGGATCATGTGATAACACAGGTTGCCACGGGACATTTCGGAGTGAATGCTGAAACCATCAAGAGGACAAGGATTGTCGTGTTGAAGTATGCTCAAGGCGCCAAACCCGGTCTTGGAGGACATCTGCTTGCTGACAAAGTTACCTCTGAAGTCGCGAAGATACGGGAGGTCGTTCCCCACACGAGTCTATTCTCTCCATTTCCATTTCACAATGTTTACTCAGTTGAGGATCACTATCGACATGTTCAACTGATGAAGGACATAAATCCCCGCGCTTTGGTTTCTGTCAAAGTTTCTACACCTGTCGATGTTGACATGGTTGCCATTGGTAGCTATTACGCGGGAGCGAATATCCTGCAGATAGACGGCGGCTTCGGTGGGACCGGAGCGGCTCCTGACATCGCCAAGAAGAACATTGCCATGCCTGTTGAGTATGCAATTCCGATCGTTCACAACTACTTGGTAAGAGAAGGTGTCAGAGACGAGATTGTCGTAATGGCCAGCGGCGGAATTAGAACTGCCTATGATGTTGCAAAAGCGATTGCCTTGGGAGCCGACGGGGCGGTAATTGGAACCGCAGAACTCGTTGCTCTTGGATGCAAGAGATGTGAGAACTGCGAAAGAGGTAGAGGCTGTCCATCGGGAATCGCGACAACCGACCCCATATTGATGCTCTCAATAAACCCGGAACGGGGCGCTCAAAGAATAATCAACATGTATCGTTCATGGAGAAAGCAATGGGGTTACATTCTGACGCGGCTTGGATTAGAAAGTATCCGAGAGCTCCGCCCCCGAGACGAAGTGAGATTCAGAAAAGGTCGATTCAATCACCTTGTTCACCTAGGCCATTTGAGATGATGCATATGGTAGCCTTGAAGAGGAAATTGTGCGCCGATTTCCCTTGTACTTCAGTTCATAAAAACGAGGCAGAGGGTGGATGCGGGGTCCTCGGAGTCGCCAGTTCGACCCCTATAAAAGGAAAGTACCTGTTGAACCCAATGTTGCAAATGCACAACAGAGGCAATGGCAAAGGCGGCGGCGTGGCGGCGGTCGGTCTTTCTGCGAAGCAACTCGGGATCTCAGCAAAGATCCTGGAGGAGGCCTACTTGGTTCAGGTAGCCTACCTTGATCCCAAATCAAGAAGGGAAGTGGAGACCCAGTTCATAGACGCTTGCCTTAACGTCGAATTCGCAGAGAAGCTTCCAACGATTGAGGACTATCGAAGCATTGGGTTGGACGTAAGGCCTCCAGAAGTCTGGAGATACTTCGTCACGCCGAATGAGGATGAACTCGCTGAGTTTGTCGTTGAGAATGGACTTGAAGGGCTCGATGTGAATGAAGCAGAGGATGAATTCATCTACAGAAATAGTTTTGCTCTTAACAAGAAGTTCTATGCTTCCCTAGGTGACAAGAAGGCCTTTGTTCTTTCTCATGGAAAGAACATGATAGTCCTAAAGATCGTTGGCTACGCAGAACAGGTCCTTAGATACTATCAGCTGCTTAGCCTAGAAGCTCACGTTTGGATTGGTCATCAAAGATATCCAACCAAAGGCAAGATTTGGCATCCGGGGGGCTCTCACCCGTTCATAGGTTTGCATGACGCTCTAGTTCACAACGGAGATTTTGCAAACTACCATTCGATGACGGAGTATCTTGGGCAAAGAAACATGTACCCCTTGTTCCTCACAGACACAGAGGTTGCGGTACTGTACTGGGATCTCTTGACTAGGGTCTACCAGTATCCCCTAGAATACGCGATTGAAGCCATCGCACCGACAACGGAGAGAGATTTTGCGATGATTCCCGATGAAAAGAAGAAGATCTACAAAGCAATCCAAGTAACACACATTCATGGTTCTCCTGATGGCCCTTGGTTCTTCATAATTGCCAGAAACGATCCGCGCAGGAGGCTGTTTCAGCTGATCGGGATAACCGATACATCGATGTTGAGGCCTCAGGTATTTGCGCTTCAAGACGGGCACGTGAAGATTGGTTTCATCGCTTCAGAGAAGCAGGCAATCGACTCGATGCTTGATGGCTTGGCAAGAGACGACCGAAGGTTCCATCCCATGGCCGATCTCTATTGGTACGCCAGAGGAGGTAGTTATGCTGACGGTGGAGCCTTCATTTTTTCCGTTGACGAGTCGAAAAATCTAGTATGCACCGATAAGTTCGGAAGACTTATCTCAAGCTCAAAGCGTCAGATGGGTTTCGGTAGAGAAGCAACCAGCAGCCAGGGTAGCTTTCCAGACGCTGACAGGCTATTCTTGAAAGGGCTGGGATCGTCTGAACTGTTTGATCTTCTTTTCAAAGGGATCAGAGAATCGGATCTTAAGGAGATATGTTCACTTGTAAAGGGCTTGAGGGAATATGCGGATAGGGGCGATGAAGAGAGATCAGTTGCGATAAACGTGCTAACGGACCTTATCGACAAGAGATATGATACCGGAGACAAGACAAGGAGCGACATAGTTCCTTTACTTGAACGGGAACTCTTTGACATATTCAACTCAATTCCGTCTATCGAATCGGAATCGAGCAGCAACCATTGCCTAATCAATTGGGAGAACAGAGACAGACTGAGAAGGCCTCTTCAGCTATTCCAAACTCTGGTCATAGATGTAGGCGAATTCGCGCCCGAGGGAGAGGGTGGAACCTGCCAGTTTCTTGAGGCTGCTCACAGGTTGGGCTGGAAAAACTTCATCGCCTATAACTTTCGGGGACAAAGAAATTTTGGCGCGGGCCTGATCGCTAGAGACAAGATCCGGATTGATGTCTATGGGAGGGCTGGTGACTGTTTAGCTGCTTTTGCGGATGGCCCAGAATTCTATATTCACGAAAGTGCTCAGGATTCTGTCGCCTATTGTTTCAGATCGGGAAAACTGGTGATCTATGGGGATGCCGGTAAGGCGTTTGAGTATGGCGCCAAGGGAGGGGTCGCTTTTGTTCTGGGAGATCTCGTTGACAGGCCTTTGATCAATGCGGTGGGTAGCGCAACCGCAGTGATTAATGGTTCATGCAAAGATTACATGGGCGAATCCTGCATGGCGGCGAATGGATTTACGATTCTGAACGGGATGAGGTTTGATGAATGCGGAAGACTTCTTGAGCAGGAAACGCCTTACCCCGGAGGGAATCTGTTTCCTCTCGCCGCTGCTGGTGCCGTATTCTTGAGAGATCCTAGGTACACAGTCGGTGAAGACCAGCTCAACGGCGCTAAGATTGTTCCTCTCTCGGAAGAGGACTGGAAGAGAGTCTTGCCGTTGCTTGAAGAGAATGAGAAACTGTTCGGCATAAGGGTTGAGAATCTCTTGACTGTTGACGGCGTTAAGAAAAGGCCGCAGGAAGTCTACAGAAAGGTCGTTCCTGTTGAGATCGCTGCCTTGGCGAGGTATGAAAGAGGCATTTAGCGCGATAGTATGGGAAGGAATATTTGCTTGAGTTGAAATAGAAATAATTTTGCAATGGGCTGGCGCACGGCGGTACTTCGTCCTAGTCCTATCCGAAGGCTCGCTCGAAACAATCGGTCCTTCTTGCCTCAAGCATGTTATCGATCTTCTTTCTGTGAATCTTCATCAATCCGAAGATCAAGGTCTGCCCTAGGAATGGGTAATTCAACATCCAGATGCCATCAATGTCGGAATAGAGCTGTAGATAGTAGGCCTTCTTGAACCCCACTTGCCACCCATGTTCTTAAATACCAACACATATTGAGATTGCTCCTGCTTTATCGAGACAAGTTAGCTACCTTGACAATTGGAGGCCTAGAAGAATGAGGGTGGCGATGGCTCAAATAAACTCCACAGTAGGTGATTTAGAAGGAAACATTGAAACAATAAAGCAATATATCGATAATGCGAAAAAACGCGACGCAGATCTGGTTGTCTTTCCAGAACTGTCTGTCACTGGCTATCCACCCCAAGATCTGTTGCTCGAAACCGCCTTTGTCAAACAGAATAAGCAATTGTTGAAGGATCTAATCAGTCATAACAGTGATATGGCAGGAGTGATTGGCTTTGTTGATTATGTCGGAAGAAGTCTTTACAACGCTGCAGCCGTCTTCGTCAGAAACAAAATCGTTGACGTAGCCTACAAGACGCTGCTGCCGACATACGATGTGTTCGATGAAGACAGATACTTCAAGACGAAGACGAGACGTCAAGTCAAGCCTGTATGCGTGAACATTAAAGGGAGCCAGATCAAATTGGGCGTTGAGATCTGCGAGGATTTGTGGGATGAGACTTACGACATAAAAGTCACTGGTCTTCTGGCGAGAAGTGGATCAGACATAATTGTTAACATTTCGGCTTCGCCATTCTATGTTGGAAAGAGGTTTGAACGAGAACACCTGTTGAAGACGAAAGCTCGGACAAATAAGATTCCAATATTCTATGTTAATATGGTCGGTGGGCAAGATGAGCTTGTTTTTGATGGACAGAGCTTAGCGGTTGATCGTTCCGGCGGTCTGATAGCTTTGGGCAGGCAATTTGAGGAGGATCTGATAGTTGTTGAGATTGACTTGGATAAGGGAGTGGGTGAAAAGGTCAAACCGCCCGCCTATAATGAGGAAGAGGAAATGTATGGCGCGATAGTGTTGGGGATACGTGATTACTTCAGAAAGACCGGGTTCAAGAAGGCTGTTGTCGGGATGAGCGGAGGGATCGATTCATCGTTGACAGCCTGCCTCGCGTGTGAGGCACTGGGTAAGGAAAATGTCATTGGCGTTTCTATGCCGTCAAGATTCTCGAGTGATCATAGCAAAACGGACGCAAGAGAATTGGCTGAAAATCTGGGAATATGCTTTGTTCAATTCCCTATTCAAGACATTGTCGAGACATATCGAAAGACTATGCATCAGCCTTTACAGGAGATAAGAAGGCACTTCGAGTTAGGGGAAGAGGCGGATGATGATGTGGCTGATGAAAATATACAGCCCAGGGTGAGAGGAAATTGCCTAATGGATATATCCAATAGATTGAAAGACCTAAGAATATTGGTTTTGAACACTGGGAACAAAACCGAGCTTGCGCTTGGCTATTGTACTCTTTACGGAGATATGGCTGGTGGAATTGGCGCATTGGGCGATGTATCCAAGCTAGAGGTTTACAGACTTGCAAAATACCTGAATAAGAAAATGAGAAAGGAGATAATCCCAAGGACAGTCTTTTCGAAGAGGCCTTCGCCGGAACTGAGGGAGGGTCAATTCGATCCATTCGACTTCGGCATTATCAGCCCACTGGTCGATGAAGTTGTGGAAAATCGGAGAAGTAGAAGAGAGTTGGTTGCGATGGGATATCCGGAGATGGCTGTCGAAGATACTTGTAAAAGAATTAGGATTGCTGAGTATAAGCGGTGGCAGGCAGCTCCCTGCATAAAGATTACACGAAAAGCGTTTGGTATTGGATGGAAAATGCCGATTGTTAACGGGTATAGAGGATAGCTTACGCTCCGCCGTCCGCAACAAGTGGACTGACACTCAACACAAAGCTATCGCTGGCAAGAAATATGGATGGATAGTAACCTTCATGCCTAAGCCGTGGTTCGACAAGCTTGGAAATGGTATGCATGTCCCTCTAAGCCTGTCCTCGGGAGTTGGAGAGAAACGCATTTTTTGATCCGGAAGGATATGCATCCGTATCGCAAACTTGCAGATACTTCGTAGGGGGCCTTCTTGCACACGCTAGTGCCCGGATACGAGGCATCCGTGCAGATCATATGGACCAGAAGAAACCGCTTTGCTTTCGTTAGACTGCCAGAATACTTTCCCAAGAGAGAGAAGGAAGCAAGAGTCGAGTTGAGATCCCAGATCCCTTGCGTAGCCAGCACCTGACGTACGCCGTACTGTTTGAGGCTGGCTTGGACGGTATCCAGAAGAAAATGGAGCGGGGAGATCCTGTCGAACAGAATGTCTACCACTTCGCAGACTCCAAGAGAATCGAAATGAACATAGAAACTCTACCGTCAAGCCTAAAAGAAGCGCTTGAAGAATGGAAAAGTGACGATGTGTGTGTAAGGGCCCTAGGCAACGAGAATACTGAAAAATTCCTTGAGTTGAAACAGAAGAAATGGAAAGAGTACGAGCCTCACATTCCGGCCGAAGCTGGCGCAGGAACCTCATGGGAAGTCAACGGGTATCTCCTCGTATAAGAAACCCCAACGCACGAGCCTGTTGACAAACACAAACCCACCTACTCTTCGAAGCCGACGCCACACTGGGAAAGTCATTTGAACTCTACTACTGAGAGTACCCTTAGGGATCGACTAGCGAGAGGATTGAGTGCGACATATGAAGCTTGATACGATTCTTGTCCTTGATTTTGGAGGACAATATTGCCACCTTATTGCTAGGAGGATCAGGGAACTCAACGTCTACTCCGAAGTTGTTCCGCACGACGCGTCTCCAAGAGAGATTAAGCATCTTGATGAGAGGCTTGACATCAAGGGCTTGATTTTATCAGGCGGACCGACCAGTGTGTATGATGAGCACGTTCCAAGACTTGATGACAAGATACTAAGCCTAGGCTTGCCAGTCTTAGGGATTTGCTATGGACATCAGCTTCTAGCCTTCATATCAGGAGGGGAAGTTAAGCGTGCATCAAGGAAGGAGTATGGGATAGCCCACGCTATAATCGATAAGCCTCGAGGAGTGTTAAGAGGTCTAGACAGGCAAGAAAGAGTTTGGATGAGTCATGGCGACAATGTGGTCGCAATTCCTAAAGACTATGAGGTTCTTGCACACACGAAGAATTGCTCCATAGCGGCTTTCAGGCACAAGCTGAGACCGATATACGGCCTCCAATGGCACCCTGAAGTGACTCATACGAAGAGTGGTAGGCTGATGTTGCGAAACTTCGTCTTCGAAGTGTGTGGTTGTGAAGCAAATTGGAGAACAGAGGATTTCGTAGAAAGATCCGTGCGAGAGGTGAAGCGGATCGTCGGCCAGGGGAAAGCTATAATTGGTCTCAGCGGGGGCATTGACTCCAGCGTAACCACTGTCCTCGCCGCGAAAGCGATTGGAGAAAATCTGATGGCGGTGTTTGTTGATCACGGATTCATGCGGGAAGGCGAACCTGACTTTGTGAAGCGGACTTTTCAAAAACTGGGCGTAAACTTGGTCTTTGTAGACGCGGCAAGAACATTCCTAGATAGATTGAGAGGTGTCATAGACCCAGAGCTGAAGAGGAAGATCATTGGAGAAGAATTCGTTAGAGTTTTTGAGAACGTTGCCGAAAGAGTTGGCGCGGATTATCTTCTACAAGGAACGATCTATCCTGATAGAATTGAATCCGGCATTAGGAGATATTCTGACAAGATCAAGACTCATCATAATGTCGCTGGCTTGCCGGCTAAGATCAAGTTTCGAAGGATCGTTGAGCCGTTAAGGGATCTCTATAAGGATGAAGTGAGAAAGGTCGCCGAATCGCTAGAGTTGCCTAAAGAAATAGTTTGGAGGCAGCCTTTCCCAGGCCCAGGTCTCGCGGTCAGAGTAGTCGGCGAGGTCACACAAGAGAAGATCGACATCGTCAAGAAGGCTGACAGCATCTTGAGAGAGGAGATAGAAGACAGCGGTCTAAGTGAGAAGCTGTGGCAGTACTTCGCCGTCTTGACCGATACGAAAAGCACAGGCGTGAAAGGAGACTCCAGAGCCTACGGGCATACGGTTGCGATCAGGACTGTAGAAAGTAAGGAAGCCATGACCGCGACGTTCGCAAGGATTCCATATCATATTCTAGAGAAGGTATCCACAAGGATAACAAACGAAGTCCCAGAGGTCGTGAGAGTAGTCTACGATGTTACGCACAAGCCGCCGTCGACAATAGAGTGGGAGTAGCGAGACTTTCTAGGAGTGAGTGACGAATGTTTCTGTCCAGAGAACACCTGGGATTGATTTTATTCTGTCTACGACTAGGCTGCTCAAATCGTCAGTATTCTTCGCTTCGACTTTCGCTATGACATCATAACGTCCAAATACAAGATGAGCTTCCAAGACTCCGGAGATTTCCTCGATTCCTTCCAAAACCGCCCTGTGTAGTCCCTGTTGCTCGCCTGAACCAATCCTCACGCATACGAAGGCGAGAACCACTCCTCATCCCATCCCCGAACCGACGTAGGTATCCCCACCATATTTAAAGATAAGTCCAGCGAGACCTCAAAACAGCATTCGCATTTTGCAGGAGTCCCCAGTCAATCGCGGTCTAGAAGATGCGATTGACGGAGTCAAATCGAAACTTGCGATGTGAATGGAGCGAGCGCCGCCTATGGAAACAGTCCAAGCTTCTGGAAAGCGTCTGATAGCCTCTGCGCTCCCAGAATGTACGCTGCTGTTCTCATATGGGTTTTTTCTCGCTCTGCTATCTCATACACATCTGAGAAGCCGCTTCTCATCTTGTCTTCAAGCCTTCTATTCACTTGCTCTTCTGTCCAACTATCTCTATTCAGATTCTGCACCCATTCATAGTAGCTGACCGTGACCCCTCCTGCATTAGCCAAAATGTCAGGTATGACGAATACGCCTTTCTGGTGTAAGACCTCATCTGCATCGGGTGTCGTGGGACCGTTAGCCCCTTCGGCGACTATCCTAGCCCTGATCCTTTCGGCGTTCTCCTTCGTTATCTGATTCTCGAGTGCGGCGGGAACCAAGATATCGCACGGCAGTTCTAGGATCTCTTCGTTTGTGACTTGATCACTATTCTTGAAGCCTACGACGGAGCCTGTCTTTCGCTTGTGTTCTGTGATTGCAGTGACGTTAATTCCGTCGGGATTGTACGAGCCGCCTGAGCTATCACTGATTGCGACTATTTTGGCTCCCCAATCTGAGAGGATCTTTGCAGCGTTGAAACCAACATTTCCGAATCCCTGAACCACAACGCTGGCATTTTTGAGCTGCAAAGCTTTCTTGCCACAGGTTTCTCGTGTGCAGATTGCAACTCCTCGCCCAGTCGCTTGCTCCCTTCCAAGTGACCCTCCGAGCTCAACAGGTTTTCCTGTGACGACTTCTTGAACAGTGTAGCCCTTTATTGTACTGTATGTGTCCATGATCCAAGCCATCGTCTGTGCGTCCGTGTTTACGTCCGGGGCGGGTATGTCCTTGTGTGGGCCGATCTCATCAAGTATCATAGCGGTGTATCTGCGGGTCAACCTTTCCAGTTCCCTCTTCGACATCTCTTTGGGGTTGCAGGTAACACCACCCTTGGCGCCTCCGAAGGGTAAGTCTAGGACTGCACATTTCCATGTCATCCAGAATGCTAGCGCTTTGACCTCATCTAATGTGACCGCGGGATGGTATCTAATTCCTCCCTTACAAGGCCCTCTCCAAATGTTGTGCTGGACTCGGTATCCTGTGAAGGTCTCGATTCTACCATCATCCATTCTCACGGGAATGGAAACGATGACAATTCTTCTTGGTTGCCGAAGTTGCCCAACGATGTCTTGGCTCAGCCGCACTTTCTCTGCCACTATGTCAAGTTGCTGCATGGCTATTTCATATGCACCAGTGGTGTTGCTCATTTTCTCATCTCATTGCGATGTCGATCCTTCCATCGAACCTTACGAGACCAAAATCAGAGACCAACTCGTAGGAAACGGTGAGAATCCTCTACCCGAGGATTCTCTCGATAGCATCTTTCTCTGTTTCCTCAGCCAGCGGGATCCCAGTAGCCCTCGAAGCTCTCTCCGTAAGGGCGAAGATATCGCTTCTATCCACGAGGTTGAGCTTCCATTTTCTACAGCCGGCCATTAGCTGCTGTAGCCCTACGCGTAACCTATCGAAATAGCCACAGAGAGACATAGCCTGCCATGGAATCTCCCTGGCTCTGGCCCCAAATCGATTCTTCAGATCAAATGCGGCTATGAGGAACTTCTCCGGCGTTGTTCCATACCTCTCCGCAAAGACTTTCGGAAGCTGTCCCTTCTCGGCGAGCTCTGCAAAGTAGGATCCCTTGAAGACGGCTGTCAGCGGAGATCTTGCCATGTTGATCGCTTTGACGTATGGGCCCTTGCCAAAATTGCTCATCGCAATCGCTTTGAACATCTGACTCTCTTTGATAAATCCTCCAGCTATTATCAAATCAGGAACATACTTTCCTTTCTTCCGCAGCAATTCAGCACATCTTAACACTTGCGTCTCCAAGTGAACTGTGGGCATGCTCATTTCATCCATCATAGGAACTGGGCTCATGCCGGTTCCGCCACCTGCTCCGTCGAAGGTGACATAATCCACCTTGGCCTCTGAGGCCGCCTTCATAGTGAAAGCAACAGCCGATGGTCTATATGCACCTGTCTTGAGGCTGACGACCTTGGCTCCATGCTTTCTTAACGATTCGATATCTTCGACAAAACTCCTATGCTCAGGCATTCCGACCCTACTGTGTCTCTCGAACGTCTGAAATACTCCTTCCTTGAAGGCTTCCTGCACAGCCTTATCTTCGGGATCGGGCAGTAGGAGGTATCCTCGCCTCTTCAGTTCGAGTGCCTTCTGTAGGTCTTTGATTCTCACTTCTCCGCCTATTGCTTTCGCACCTTGCCCCCACTTTCTCTCTATGATGTTGACTTCGAGTTTTGATGTTACGTACAAGTCGACGCCCAGTCTTTGGTCCTCGACATTGGTTTGGACAGCTATGTCTCCGTGCTTTCCGTCCCAGAACTTTCTGAACAGAGCAACTCTCCTTTCCATTTCCTTAGAGCTGGCGATCTTTCCACCCTGAAGCTTCGCTTCCATGTCCATTCCGCATACATTCTCGCCCACGACGCATATGATACCATTTATCGCGGCTCCAATTGCTAGCCCTTCCCAATAATTCCTCGCAACATCCGTGGAGCCAAAGGCGCCTATTGTCAGTGGCATCGATAGGGCTATGGGACCTACTCTGCTTTCTATATTGACATTTGGGAAGAGAGCTCGATCCGGATCTGGTTCTATTCCTTCGGCACCGATGAGGCTCGCGTGAATATTGAAGTCCGACCAGTCAACGCCGAAATACTTCAAGCCTCCAGCTGTGCTATGTCCGAATTGCGCCGGTTCAGGATACAATGCTTCGCGGCCCCTAAATGCTGACAGGCTTATTTCGCATAGGACCGGGCAGTCCCTTATGCAGATCGGACACATGCCGCTTGTGCAGCTCGCATCTCTCACTCTTAGTGAGGTACCTGTAGTTGATTTCGAGTTGAGATAGGATGATCCATGCACGCTTTCTGGCATCTATCGGTCACCATTATCTGTGTACATGTCGCGCATTGTCTAACGGCAGTGAGCGTATATAAGACGTGACGTTGGATGCCGTGATAACTCTTGCAAAACCGCGACAGTCTTGCTCATACTGGTCCTCAGCCAAGCACTCGTGAATTGATGCTGGATCTTTTCCTACGTTTGCTATGATAGATTTCAGGGGTCGAGGCTGTTTCTGCGGAGAACGTTCCGCTTTGATTTGGCAAGCACTATCGTGAACATTTCTGGGCATCGGAAGTTCGGCTTCAAGGAAATGCTACAGAATGTCCACTTGCAAGCCTTTCACTACATATTCACGCCGTTGAAAAGTCTGAGGGTCGTATCTTCCACCCGCCTTCCTGACCTCTAAGAAGTTCCTGTTATCCCCCTTGGACAGGTCGATAACCACCTGCGTCATATGCTCTATCATAGCACAGAATTCCTTCGGATGCGCATTCTTTGCCATAGTCCAATAGGCCAGAGTTTGGTATGCATACAGAGCGGGACAGACATGCCCGAAGAAAGCCTTTACAGCGTCTCTTCCCCAGTTGTGTTCCATTAGGGACAGACTATTGAAGACTAGCCTTGTCCCTGGGCTTATGAGTTCTCTTTCAATTCTTCCAAGAAAGTGGTGAAATCGGTCAGGATCCTTGGAACTGGGAACCTTCTTTATCCATGAGGGGGCATTATCGTAGAAGTCGTTAAAAATGAGTTCACCTTGTCCAGCTGCTTCTGAGAAACAGTCAAGGATCATTAGCTTCTTTTCCCATCCGCTGGGTAACAACTTTGTTAGAGGAGCAAAATGAAGCATTAGGGCTTGTGGAGGATATATGAACTCTAAGTAGATGACTTGGTTTCCTTCAACGATGCCTTGTCTTATGAACGAGTGAAGGAACTCTCTCACAAAGGTTCCAGACTCAACTTCCCACAGAACGTTTTCGCCCAGTAGCAAGCCGCCACCTAGGAGTTGGTCGAGTTGCTTGACGCCTGTAGAGTAGAAAACTCCCTGTTCGCTTGGCAAGAGGCCCACACCTCTGTTTTGGGTTTTCTGATCTGTAAAAAGGTTTTCTCCCGCTTTGTTCTACGCGGCATGTACATGCGTGTACACTAGGCACACAATCTTTCTATCTTTGAACATGCCTCTTGTAGTGCTTTAGGGTAGATTGAGTTGCTGAGTTTGATAGAACCCTCGGCACGAGAGCTAGGTATGCTAAAGCTGATGGTTGATTTCTTTGCCGAGAAACCGGAGCTTACGGCCAAGATCGAAAGTTATACAACAGCTCACTATGCCCTCGCAACTACCTACTCTGAGAACTTTGACATTCCCGTCGAAGATGCATGGAAAACCTTCGAGGGTCTCCAAAAGAAAGTCAACGAAGCCGAGTATCTTCACGTGAAGGTCCCTGCACCCGTAGGAAGATTACTGCCCTTGTCGAGGGAAGAACTGAATATGGTACGGGTCTTAGTAGACTATTTCTCTGAGAACCCTAAGATGACACCTGCTGGGTCTTTTCTCTCACCGAGAACCGAAGTCTTGGCTGATGCTTATCAGTGGTCTTACGGAGGCGACATTGAAGGGGCGCGGAAAATTCTCCAAGACCTGGTAGGGAAGCTTCAGACAGCTGCATTCGTCAAGATAGACACGTTGAGACCGATGGTTGCAATGCCGAACCCCTACGAGGTCGCTCTCAAACAGTTGGACATGGCGGCGAAGAAATTGAACCTTGACCCGGGTATTCACGAAATGTTGAAGCGTCCTATGCGTGTCTTTGTCGTTAACATTCCGGTAGTCATGGATGATAGTAGTATCCGCGTTTTCACAGGTTATCGTGTGCAATACAACGACGCGTTGGGACCAACCAAAGGCGGGATACGCTATCACCCAGATTTGACGTTGGATGAAGTCATAGCACTGGCAGCTTGGATGACTTGGAAGACCGCTGTTACTGGACTGCCACTTGGTGGTGGCAAAGGCGGAATCAGATGCAATCCGAAGGAAATGTCAAAGGCAGAATTGGAACGCCTGACACGAGGCTATGCGCGTGCCATCGCGAAAATAATAGGGCCCTTCACGGACGTGCCAGCGCCAGATGTCTACACAACAGCAGAGATGATGGCGTGGATAATGGATGAATACAGCCAAATCGTAGGCTACCCTGCCTTCGGAGTGGTAACAGGCAAACCAATGAATGTGGGCGGTTCCCGTGGAAGAAGCGAAGCGACATCAAAAGGCTTGGTGCATACGGTTGTCGAAGCAGCCAAGCACTTGGGCATAGATCTGAAAGGCGCAACGGTTGCAGTGCAAGGCTATGGAAATGTCGGATACCATGCAGCACGCTTGCTCCACGAGATTGGCTGCAAGATCGTAGCAGTTTCGGATTCCAGAGGAGGTGCGTATGACCCGGATGGCTTGGACCCTGTGAAAGTGTTGGAGCATAAGAACAGGACAGGTTCTGTGGCTGACTATCTTGGGAGCAATTACATGACAAACGAACAATTGTTGGAGCTGAAATGCGACATCTTAGTTCCTGCTGCTTTGGAGAACCAGATCACGGAGGCTAACGCTGCAAAGATAGAAGCCAAGATTGTAGCGGAGGGTGCCAACGGACCAGTAACACCTGAGGCTGACGAAATCCTGTTTAAGAAGGGAGTGTTCGTGATCCCTGATATCCTGGCGAATTCTGGCGGGGTTATCGTCAGCTATTTCGAGCAAGTACAGAATCAAATGAACTACTATTGGACTGACGAGGAAGTCGCAGCCAAGCTGAAGGATACGATTACCAAAGCGTTCAAGGATGTTCTCAATGTGGCAAAAGAACACAATGTGAACATGAGAGTTGCGGCCTACATGTTGGCCGTTAGGAGAGTTGCTGATGCCGCGCTGACACGTAAAGGGAGTGCCATTGTTCCTTTCGCGGCTCCGATCATCTCAAACTGACTCGTTTTCCTTTTGGCTGGCCGATCATGTACATCTCCCGGTTTCTATGAACATGCTTAAAGGTGACCGCCAAGAAGTTATCCCTGAACTATATGTCTGTACATATTCACACCACGATAACCAAGAAAGCGAATGACGTACTCGATGAATTGGCAAAGACCTATGGTACAAAGAGTCGTGTTATTGAACAAGCCGTAGAGACCTTGCTTAGAGTGGAAAAAGTTGGCTCATGTGATGACTGTGCAATAAAGGCAAAAATGAGCGAGCAGACGCAACTACGAGAAGCCCTCGACTTAACTTCGATTGGAAGAAATACTTTGGACGGCCTACTGAGAGTTGCAGTTGGCGACCAGAGTATTGAGAGCTTCATAAGAGAGCAGAAGGCAGAGGCAAGAAACATCACTGAGATTCTTAAGGGCTCCGTTGCCCGGGAATCACCATCAAACTTTAGAGAGTTCACGTCAGTTCTCGAAGATCTCAAGAATCTAACAAGAATGTTTGACATTCCTTCCTACAATGAGATAGACAGCACTACCATTTTGAGGCCGAAGGTTTTCAAGCGGTTACCAGAATTGGTGGCCTTTCAAGTCGCTACGATATTGGAAGGCGTTGGGGTGCCTTATGACCTGCGCATAGTGGGTGAAGATATTGCCATCAAGATGATTCGCCCAGAAGTCTATTCGCTCCGCAAGAAAGAGTTTGGCGAGTTCCTAGATCAACAAATTCAAAGAAAGCTGGCAAACATAGCCCCAGGCTTGTTCAGGAACACCTTGCTGTTGGTTGGGCCGGCTTTCATGAGCTGGGCAGAAAAGCATCTCGAAGATCCTGTGACGGATCTAGGGTCTATTATAGAAGATGTAAGAATTGCTTTGGATGTGGATGAGCTTCCGAAGGAGCCCAGACATTTTGTAAGAGATCTGCTTTCCGCATGCATCAAAATGAATTGGTTCAAACAGTCTAAGATACTGGCAGAGAAAGAGGAAAATGTCATGGAATTGGTTTTTCAAGTGACTAGCCCTCCTGTAGCACGATTGTCTGTGGCAGCGTTTTCTGTGATGCTTGCAACGCGAGGATGGAAACTTGTGGACTATTCCATCGAACACACCACTGTGAACATGACGGTTCAGTTTGTAGGCACAGGAGACCAAAGCCTTCTTGACCAGTTGGCTGAGCTAAGCCTCTTCCAAACAATCGGCAAACAATTTCTAGACGTCATTCCAGTTCCTCGCGAACTTCTTAACTCCTTTGCATCGAGAGTCTACGAAACTAGCAGAGAGAAATTCGATGAAGCATACCGCGCTGCAGGTGTTCGCGTCTCCAACGCCATCAGGATGCTTGCAAGAAACGATCACGAAAAGATTAGGAGATTGTCACAGAATTTCATCCTTAAGAACATGAATGCCACTCAGCCAGATGCGGAAGTTCGATTCGTCGATGATGAGCATTTCACTGTGATATTCAAACGAATCGACCCAATAGTGATCAACAGTCAGCGGGCTTTCATAGAGTCAATGTTCAAAGAGCTCGGCTACGACGTTTCAACTACGGTTTTCCAGAACCTTCTCAGCTTTACGCTAAATCTACTGGAGAAACCAGCTCTGGAACCGGTCCCTCGAAGAAAAATAATGCAGATCCTTATTGACCAGATGTCTTGCAACTCTGTGGGAGAGGCTTTTGCTCTTGAAAAGGAACAGTTGGACGAGCTGTTTCCCGAAGACTATCCATGGACCATAAGAGAGGTGGGCGACAGGCTCATGGACATGTACAGAGAACTCGGCATTGAAGTGGGGATAGAGTACTTTGAGGGAGGCTTTGCTCTCAAGTACAAGAGCTGTCCGTACTACAAGCTGGTCAAGACCCAACAGAAGACTTGGCTCTGTAATCTCCGCAAGAAGACGATAGAATATGTTGTCTCAAGAGTCAGCCATGGAAAGAAAGGCAAAATCAAAATCATAAAATCCTTGCTTCAGAATGAACATCCGTGTGAATATGCCGTATTCCTCACGGGTTTCCTTGAGAAAGAAGAGAAGAGGTCTTGAAGGAAGCAAGGGTTTGGATGAGGCTTCTTCCCTATAAATCCTTGTTACTATTCCCTTTTCTGAAATGAATATGTTTACCTGATCAAAGAGTTGTGAATTGCAAAGGCTGCTTTCTTTGCGTTTCCCATGGCATGTATAACTGTTCCTTCAGAGGAAGCTATGTCTCCTGCCGCCCATATTCTATCCCTGCTGGTCTTGCCATGCTCATCAGTAATGATTCTCTCATCGTCTCCTACCCTTAGCCCAGGCGTCGTCTGTGCGATCAACGGATTCGGCCCCTGACCTATTGCCACTACAGCCAGATCAATCGGTACCTGGTACTCCGAGGCTTTGACAGGTATGGGCCTTCTCCTCCCCGATTCATCAGGGGCACCCAGCTCCATCCTTAGACATTCAACTCGTTCAACCCATCCATCCTTACTGCCCAAGTATCGAATCGGGTTTGCCAACAGCTCAAGTCGAACTCCTTCCTCCTCGGCGTTTCTAACTTCTTCAGCCCTAGCCGGCATCTCTTCCCTAGATCTTCTGTAAATTATCTCAACCTCCTCGCCTCCAAGTCTGAGAGCGGTTCTCGCGGCATCCATGGCAGCGTTGCCTCCACCAATCACAGCGACACGTTTGCCTGTGTAAATAGGTGTATCATATTCCGGGAATGCATATGCCTTCATCAAGTTGCATCTCGTCAAGAACTCGTTCGCGGAATATATGCCGTTAAGGTTCTCTCCTGGAATCCTCATAAACCACGGGGATCCAGCCCCCGTTCCAATGAAGACTGCATCGTATCCTGACTCGAACAGGTCATCTACGGTCAGTGTCCTGCCGATGATCGTATTTGTCTTGACCTCTGCCCCAAGACGACTGACATATTCAACCTCTGCCTTCACGATGGATTTCGGCAACCTGAACTCAGGGATGCCGTATACGAGGACTCCGCCAGGAAGATGGAGTGCTTCGAAAATGGTGACGTCATGTCCGAGCTTTGCGAGCTCTCCGGCCGCCGTTAACCCTGCAGGTCCTGATCCGACCACTGCCACCCTCTTTCCAGTAGATCTCGCTTTCTCCGGAACCTTGACGCCCTTCTTCAGCTCATAGTCTGCTGCAAATCTCTCTAGGGCTCCTATCGCGATCGGGGCTCCCCTCTTGCCAAAGACACATTCGGCTTCACATTGAAGCTCCTGCGGGCAGACTCTTCCGCATATACCGGGCAGACTATTCTTTTCCTTCAGCTTGGCGATGGCTCCGGAGAAGTCTCCTTTCTTAATGTATTCTATGAAGGCTGGAATCTCGATCTGAACTGGGCAACCCTTTATGCAGAAAGGCGACGGACATTTTAGGCACCTGCTCGCCTCAGCCATCGCCTCCTCCTCATCGTATCCCAAAGACACCTCGTCAAAGCTACGTTTCCTGAGTTCAGAAGACCTTTTTCTAACAGGCACTCTCTTCAGAAGTTTCTCCGATGGCTTAGCTGCCATATGTTTCACCTGCGCCATCTGTTCTCGCAGTTGATGATTGCATGGCGATCTTTTCCTGCTCCATGTAGATCCTCAACCTGGCCATCAGAAGATCAAAGTCAACTTCATGTCCGTCGAAGGAAGGACCGTCAACGCATGCAAACTTGGTCTGTCCAGCCACTGAGACTCTGCATGCACCGCACATGCCGGTTCCGTCGACCATTATTGGGTTCAAACTTACCGTGGTCTTGATCCTATGCGGACGAGTGAGGTTCGCAACAGCCTTCATCATTATGGCGGGACCGATCGCCACAACTCTATCGATTCTCACCTCTTTCTCAAGGAGTTCCTTGAGGACATCTGTTACAAATCCATGATGCCCCTTCGACCCATCGTCAGTGGTAATGTAGAACTCGTCGCTTATCTTCCTCATTTCGTCTTCGAGGATGAGTAGGTCCTTGCTCCTTGCCCCTATTATCGAGATCAACCTGTTCCCCGCGTTTTTTAGAGCTCTCGCTTCGGGATAAGCGACCGCTGTGCCGACCCCTCCTCCTATCACTACAATCTGACCGAAATGCTCGACCTCGGAGGGCTTCCCCAACGGCCCCACGAGATCCGGAATTCTATCTCCTTTTCGAAGCTGACCTAGCATCTTCGTGGTCTTTCCTACCTCTTGGCTTATGAGCATGATCGTCCCTTCTTTCTCGTTCGCATCAGCGATGGTGAGTGGTATCCTCTCTCCTTTCTCGTGAACCCGGAGAATCACAAACTGTCCTGCCTTGTATTTCTTGGCTATCTCGGGCGCTCTAACCTTGAACATCTTGATCGACGGGGCCAGCTCTCTTATCTCAGTTATCTGGCTCAACACCCATGTCCTCAGCGACATCTATCCAACATGTCAACACGCCGTAGCCCTAGGCTTGTGCTTTTAATCCTTTAGCAATTAGGCTCTGTTCGGTTGACGGCGCGTTTGGGTTGCATGGTCGGTCTCCACGCCTTACACATTCATTCACCTCTCTGGGTTTTATTTCTGGAGGTGAGAGTTCTTGGTGATGGTTCTCGGTTGACTGCTGTTAAGGCTGTGAGCTTCCAGCACGAGCCCAAGGAAGCTGTGAGGCCGCTACTTGAGACCTTTCGTATGATGGTCAACCACGCCCTATGGGTTGGGCAACGGCATAACATTCGCGGTCGCTTCAAGCTCATCAGGGCCGTGTACGAGGATTTCAAAGGCTACGGCTTGCATACCCACTACGCCCTTAGCACTGCGAAGTGGCATCGGCAATTGTGTGGGAGGAAAGTCATATTTCGCAGATGATTCCCTTTCTACTGGAGGCGAACAGTTGCACTCGGAAGATTATTTCCCGACCTTTGATGACTACAATCTAGACTTTCAAAATCGAACCGTCAAAATCGTCGTTATCAGAGAGTCAGCCGAGATAAGCGCAGGAGGGAAGACGTTCGGGCCGTTTCGGATCGGGCAGGAAATCGATGCACCCCGCTGGATAGCCGAGGAACTGGTAAGGTCCGGCATTGCAAAATGGAAAGAGGAAGATAGGCTTGACTTGGCGACTCTATCAAAGATGCACTGGAGGGAGACTATCCCTACTGCTCGTCAAATACCTGCTATCGGAGAGGACTTCTATCCGATGTTGAGATCTCTACTCGCCGATCTCAAGACGCAGAGTCGATCCGATCCTGCGAAGGGGAGAGACTTTGAAAAGGCAGTTCATCTATCAAAGGACATAGTGAACTGTCGAATCCGAAAGATTGTTTCGCTCGCAGCTGCTCCGGCGCAAACTGAAGATGTGTTAGCAAACCTTGCAAGTGAGGAGAGAAGTCTATACCTCACCTTGAGCAGAGTTATTACCGAGTGGAGAAAGAAGACAGGGAGTTCGGAGGTGGAGCTGTGACCATTGAGGCTGGACCCGACGAGAGGTTTCAAGACTTCCTAAGATCATTCCAAACTCCGACCGGAGAAAACAGGTATAGAAGAAAGCTGGCTCAGATGGCTGTCACCGGTTCCAAGTCTCTGGTAGTTAACTTTGAAGATTTACTAACCTTCGATCCGCCTCTGGCGAAAGACCTCGTCGAGAAGCCGGATGAATATCTTATCTATGCCAACAAGGCTGTCTGGGCGCAGATGAAGATAGAAGATCCTGAGTATGCGGAGCAGACCAAGACCTTCTTCGCTCGGTTCCAAAAGTTTCCGGATAAGACCCCAATGAGGAAGATCGGATCCACCCAGATGGGTAGATTGGTCGTTGTTGACGGAATAATAGTTAGATCCACCCCAGTCAAGCCAATGGTGACTAGAGCTGCATTCAAATGTCGAAGATGCGGCAACGTCACAACGGTAGAACAGACCGGTTTTCTTATGAGAGGACTAGGAATCTGCCCAAACTGCAGAAGTGCCAAAGCATCGTTTGAGCTTCTGATCGACAAATCAGCTTTCATGGACTTCCAAGAGATGAGAATTCAAGAGCGGCCTGAAGATCTGCCTCCAGGGCAACTTCCCAGATCGGTAGACGTAAGGCTCGTCGAAGACTTGGTTGACATCGCTAGACCAGGTGATAGAGTATCCGTTACCGGAGTCGTGCGAGCTCAGCAGGAGATAATCAGCCGCCGCGGAAGACTGAGAACCTTCGACATGTATCTCGACGCAAACTACCTAGACATCACTGGAAAAGAAGCGGAAGTAGTGGAGATCACACCAGAAGAGGAGAAGACCATCAAAGAGCTCGCAAGCGACCCTTGGATACACCAGAAACTACTCAGATCCCTAGCGCCATCAATCTACGGCTACGACAACATCAAAGAAGCGATACTCTACCTGCTCTTCGGCGGAGTTCCCAAACACCTCCCCGACGGAATCAGCATCAGAGGAGACATCAATACACTCTTGGTGGGAGATCCGGGCTGCCTTGTCGGCGACGAGAGAATAGTCCTTGGCAATGGCGCCATCGTTAGAATTGGTCAACTTGGCAAAGAACATCTCCAAGAGATCAAGGTTCAGGTTCTCACGGGAGAAGGGGGAGGAAAGAGAGACATGGCAACGCGATTCCATATCTACCACAACCAACCAGTACTGGAAGTAGTCACTGAGAGTGGCAAGAGTATCAAGGGAACTCATAATCATCCTCTGCTAACCGTATGCAAGGAAAACGGAAAACTTGTTCGCCGTTGGAAGCGTTTAGACGAGATTAAGATAGGCGATCGACTGGCAGTGGCTACTGGCTTTCCTTGTACAATAAGAAGATACCTTCGCACCGGATTTGTTGCACACCCTCGAAGATTCGGACCAAGATTCAGAGGCAAACTGCCAAACAGACTTACGCCCGAGCTGGCAGCCATTCTGGGCTATCTGACAGGAGATGGATGGGTTCAACGATACCGGGTTGGGTTCCAAGTTGTGGAAGATGAACGAGACCTACTCCCCATACTGTGCAAGATCGCTAATCGACAATTCGGCATTAGACCAGTGATTACTAGGCGAAAGAGACCCGACCGAAAGGCCTACCTGTACGAATGCGTTCTACGTAGTGAAGACGTAGCATCAAACATTTCGTTCCTTCGACAGAAACGCATCTCTGACCTTGTTCTAAGATCAGGGAACGAAGTTGCGGCCTCCTACCTTCGGTGGCTGTTTGAGGCTGATGGCTCAGTATTTGATAAGGGACGCGGCTCGCGCGCCATAACTCTCAAAGCCAAAGATATCGAACTTCTTAGGGATACGCAGATTCTACTCCTGCGTTTCGGCATCCACTCTAGAATAATCTCAAACGCTTTGCTCATTCGTCGAGGCAATGACATTATCAGATTCGCAAAACTAGTTGGATTTGTGTCTGAAAAGAAGCGTGCTCGTCTTGCAAAGCTCGTTTCATCAGCTAGAAGCTTCAGTCGCGTACATCGTCAGCGTTCCGAACGTGTCGTCAAGATATTGAGGCACTCTCCACAAGATGTCTATGACATAGAGGTGCCTCGAAGCCATCGATTCATCGCAAACGGAATAGTCTCGCATAACACGGCTAAGAGCCAGATGCTTCAGTACGTTGCTAGGATCGCTCCCCGAGGCCTCTATACAAGTGGCCGGGGTACCACGGCGGCGGGGCTGACTGCAGCGGTTTTGAGAGAGAAGACAGGCGGCATGGTTCTCGAGGCAGGCGCCTTAGTCCTAGCTGACAAGGGAGTCGCCGCGATAGATGAAATCGACAAGATGAGGCCTGACGATCGCGTAGCAATACACGAAGCGATGGAGCAGCATACTGTCAGTGTGGCAAAAGGCGGCATTGTGGCCACGTTAAATGCCAGAGCCTCAGTTCTGGCTGCTGCGAACCCTGCACTGGGGCGCTACGATCCGTACAGAAACATTACTGAGAACATCAACCTGCCCGTCACGATTCTCTCACGGTTTGACCTGCTATTTGTCATGAAGGATATTCCTGAGGCTGACTTGGATTCAAAGATGTCGGATCACATCTTGACTTTGCATCGGACTAGGTCGACTCCTGAGGAGTCTCCTATTCCACCTGACCTGTTCAGGAAATACATCAGCTACTCCAAGAAGATCGAGCCGTCGATGAGCGAGGAGGCGACTGCTGAACTCAGGAATTTCTACCTGAAGATGAGGTCCTCATCTGCTGGAGCCGAGTCTCCGATCACAATAACCCCGAGGCAATTGGAAGCTTTGGTCAGACTGTCTGAGGCCAGGGCGCGAACCTTTCTCAGGCCAAAGGTCAGCGTGGAAGATGCGAGGGCTGCGATAAGGATGATGACAGTCTCGCTGCAGGATGTGGGCATTGATACCACCACTGGGAAAGTTGACATTGATGTGATAATGACGGGTAAACCGAAGAGCGTTAGAGACAAGATGGCGTTCATTATCGACTGCGTAGCGGAAATGGAGAAGGAAACAGGCGTAGTAGAGGAGAAAGCACTCTATGAGACACTTTCAAAGAAGATTGATGTCTCCGAAGAAGAGGCGAGAAGGATCGTTGGGCAACTCATAAGAGAGGGAGTCCTCTACTCGCCCAAGACAGGGACCATCCGAAGAACCTCCGCGTAGCTAAGGAAGAACTTTGATTGCGAATCGATGAGCTTGACGTTCCAGCTCACGTAAAGGAGATCCTAAAGAATGAAGGCTACGACCTCCTGTATCCACCACAGGAGGATGCTATCCGCGCAGGGGTACTGAACGGAAGAAATCTTGTTCTTGCCAGCCCGACAGCAAGCGGCAAGACCTTGATAGCAGAACTGTGTATCCTCAAGAGTATTCTGAAGAAGGGAGGTAAGGCACTTTACCTTACGCCACTCAGGGCACTTGCAAGTGAGAAGTATGATGAGTTTCAGAAGTACGCGAACCTGGTCAAGGGATCTGGAGAGAAACTCAAGATTCTATTGACCACAGGCGACTATGATAGTAGTGACCCCTGGATCGAGAAGTATGACATAATAATCTCTACGAATGAGAAGGTTGACAGTCTCCTGAGGCATCGCGCCCGCTGGATCACAGACCTATGTGTGGTCGTCGCAGATGAGGTACATCTTCTAACAGAACCAGACAGAGGCCCAACTCTTGAAGTCGTTCTGATCAGGTTGAAGCAGATCAATCCGAAGGCACATTTCCTCGCGCTAAGCGCTACAGTTAGAAATGCAGAGGAGGTTGCTAAGTGGATAGACGCGACGCCGATAACGACTGAATGGCGTCCCGTCCCGCTCAAGGAAGGGGTCTATTTACATGGGCAGATCCAGTTTCGAGATGGCTCCTCGAGAACAGTGCCGGAGATTGCTGGGAATCCGGTTCTAGATGTGGCTATGGAGGTCGTCAATGATGGAGCTCAGTCCCTCATATTTACCGAGACCCGGAGGATTGCTGTTGAAACGGGGAAGAAAGCAGCGCAGATTGTTAAAAGATCCTTGAGAGTGCCTGAGGCGCGATCTTTCAAGGGCATCGCAGAAAAAATCTTGACGACAGGCGAGAAGACAAGGCTCAGTGAGATCTTGGCAGATCAGACTGCCTGCGGAGCCGCATTCCACCATGCTGGACTCGCTGGCGTTCATCGTCGCATCGTTGAAGACTCTTTCAGGAAGGGACGCATCAAGATCTTGGCTGCGACTCCGACGCTGGCTGCAGGAGTGAACTTACCGGCCCGAACGGTCGTAATAAGTAGCTATGAGCGCTATGAGCCAGGATACGGTCGATATCCGATTTCTGTATTGGAGTACAAGCAGTTCTGCGGGCGTGCCGGTCGGCCAAAATATGACAAGTTCGGCGAAGCTATTCTCATAGCGAGGAACGAAGACGAACGAGAGTATCTGATGGAGAACTATGTCCTAGCGAAACCGGAGAAGCTTTGGTCGAAGCTTGGAGTTGAGAAAGTGCTTCGTCCCCATGTGCTGTCAACAGTTGCAGCGGGATTTGCGCGGTCGGAGTCAGGACTTCACGAGTTCTTTGCAAAGACATTCTACGCGCATCAGTATGATCCTCGGGCCATTCGCTCAAAGATCGGTGAGATACTTCAGTTTCTATTCAAGGAAAGGATGGTTGAAGTTGAAGGCGACAAGATTCATGCCACTGAATTCGGCAGAAGGGTTTCTGAACTTTACATTGACCCGGTATCGGCAGTGATAATCAGGGACGGACTGTACAGGAGAACTCAGAATGTTACGGAGCTTTCTTTCCTCCATCTGATAGCTCACACACCGGATATCGCTCCGAAGATGTATCCTCGACGAAAGGAAGCTGAGCTGCTTGAAGTGACCGCGTCTAAGCACTCAGAGGAGTTCATGGTTGATGTGCCAGATATGTGGGGTGACCAAATAGCATACGAAGAATTTCTCGCAGAGTTGAAATGTGCCTCGGTGCTGCTTGACTGGATAGATGAGGCTACTGAAGAGCGCATATTGGAGGCACATAAGGTAGAGCCGGGAGATCTGCTTCGACTTCTTGAAACTGCGGATTGGCTGTTGTACTCCTCGCATGAGTTGGCGAGGTTATTTGGCCACAAGGATCTACTGAAGCCTCTCTCCATCCTTAGAAGGAGAGTTCAAAGCGGAATCAAGACTGAACTAGTTCCACTGGTTTCCCTGGAGGGAATAGGTAGAGTGAGGGCAAGAATGCTGTATAACGCTGGGATGAAGACCATCGAGGACCTGAAGCGAGCAAGTGCAACGGATCTCATGAAGATACCTCTCATCGGACCTGCTGTGGCAAAGAAGATCAAGGAGCAAGTAGGTGGCAAGATAAGAGCTGAAGAATGGGAAGTCATGAAGACCAAGTCAAGCGAGATCGAGGAACAGCGCCTGCTGTCCGAATACTAGCCGCTGGCAGATGCGTTGGGTGCACTCATAGCTCTCGCCGACAGAAAGGGCAAGCGCAACGTCGTTGCTGCGGCCATTCGGATGATGCGATCACTCTCAGAAAGAGGCAGCGAGTCCTTTGGCCTGGCTACGCCAAATGAGGTTCTTCTGTGCGATTCGTTGCCTCGACTTTCAGATCAGCGGATCGACTCATCGGTTGTGATAGGCTACAATCTCAACAGGATCTTCTCAAAAGACATTCCTCAACCACTTGAAAGTAGAGAGTTAAGACTTGCTCTTGAGGGGAGAATCTATCCCACGAGTCAGGTCTCTGATTGTAGGAGGGCACTTTCAAGCCTTGAAGAGAAGCCGAATGTGGAGCCACATGAATTCACGAAGGAGATCGACGGCTCGTATGCTATGGCAATGCTGTACGGAGGCCAACTACTCGTGGCAAGGGATCTACTTGGCTGCAAGCCCCTATACTGGGAGGAAGCCAACAAAACTGTGGCTTTTGCTTCTGAGAGGAAAGCACTTTGGGCGCTTGGAATCGAGTCTCCGCATAGGTTTCCTCCTGGAGGAATTGGTGTAGTAAGAGAAGAGGTTGTCTCAATTCAAGAACCGGATGTCCGGACGCCTTTCACTAAGCAGGAAATCGATTTGGATTCTGCGGCGAGAAGACTCTCTGAGTTGATTGTTGAGTCAATAAGGAGGCGAGCTGGAGATCTAAAGAGAGTTGCAGTCGCATATTCTGGAGGGTTGGATAGCGCTGTCGTGGCTTCTTCCTCAAGGTTGGCGGGACTGGATGTGGAGCTTTTCACGGTGACCGCAAGAAGTAACGGTGAGTTCGAGCACGCAAAGAAGACAGCTAGAGAGTTAGGATTCCCTTTCATGGCGAGGCAATATTCTTTGGAAGATGTTAGTAAGGCGATTCCCCAGGTTCTTCAGAGAATGGAGAGGCCGAATATGATGGATGTCGCCATCGCTGTACCAGTCTTCTGGGCGTGTCAGTTGGCCGAAGAAGCGGGTTTTCATGTGATCTTCATGGGTCAGGGAGCTGATGAGTTGTTTGGGGGATACGACCGTTACATTTCGACCTACCAACGTTTAGGACTTCAAGAAGCGAGTCGAATGATGACGAAAGATGTTCTGAATCTCTCCGAGCTAAGTTTCGAGCGGGATGAACAACTGTCTGCGGGTACGAGGGTTGAGCTGAGGCTTCCCTTTGCCGATCGAGAACTGATGCGATTCGTGCTTTCGCTGCCACCATCTCTCAAGATTGGAGGAGTTGAGGAGTCTCGTCAGAAGCTTGTTCTTCGACAAGTTGCGAGACTTCAGAAAATCCCTAGCTCTGTCTCGGATAAGCCGAAGCGGGCTATGCAGTACGCGACTGGGGTGGCAGCCTCGATAAGGGTACTCGCAAGAAACGTGGGTATGGCCCCGCAAGAGTACGTTCTAGAAACCTACAATGAGATGAGGAAGAAGCTACGCAGCCACACGTTAAAGTCTGTGGGGTAGGGAGATTTCCCAAGATCTTCTGTCAGGATGCATAGAGCGACTGAAACTCCCTTCCTTCAGGACTCCGATGAAAACCTCTACCATGACAAAGGTCTCGTTCCCCTCGCTCAGATGCCCGCCCAGAACTACTATCTTTCCGTCAACGATCTTCGATGCAGTGATGTGCGCGTGGACATGAATCGCTTTGTCTTCCCTTCTGCAGATGTTTCCTGAGACACTGAGTATCTCCAGTGGTCCTTCCACATCTTGGTAGGACCTGTCGTTGTCTGACACTGGGAACTTCGCGGGGAAAGCTCGAAGATTGCGAAGCCTTGCTTTGCGCAAGCTTCCGATAATTGAAATTATGACGCCAGCTGAGATGTCTTCCTTTTCTGCGATAGTTTCAATGCCTCTCAGCAAGTCTTCGCCGGGATCGATACGAGCGACAACCACTCTATCAATACTCGTGGAACCAACATTCGCCATATTGTTCACCGACATGCGTCTTGTGTTTCAATCGCTAACTGCCCAAGATATGAACTGTCGAAATACTTTTATCAATTCCCATGAATGCAAGGGTGGATTCAAGCTCATATAACTGAGGTTGTTGACAAATCTTGAGTGCTCCATTTCTGCCCCGTTCCGAGTATCTTAAGCTTCCCCTGCAGGAGAGACTGAAGCGAACAATCCAGCTTACGGAAAGTGAGGAGGAAAGGGCGAAAGAACTTCATCAGAAACTGATCGCGATAGATTTCCATACACACATTACAACCCATCACGAGGAAAGCGGATGGGAGAAGGATAGAGAGCGTCTTTGGAACTCGGGAGTGACCTGTTTCTTCGAAGCATTGGATCATCTTCTCAACCCCGCTGAAAACTTCCAGGTGACCTTAGAGCAGATTGGATCTACGCGCGTTATGATTCGACAGACTCCTGGCCTCTGTTTGGCTCTATCTGCAGCAGACATCCGTCGTGCTAAGAAGGATGGCGAAGAAGCTGTCATGCTGCAGCTTGAGCCTCAAACAATCGGTCCAGTGCTTGATCGTGTAGATGTTGCCTACAATCTTGGAGTCCGGTGCATGCTTCTGACGTTCAATACTCGCAACTTTCTGGGTGATGGTTGTGGAGAGGAGACCAATAGTGGCTTGAGCCAACTGGGCTTTGACGTTGTTGAGAGGATGAATAAGGTCGGAATGCTCATCGACCTGTCGCACTGCGGAGAGAGAACAACCTTGGACGCCATCGAGGCATCTGAAGACCCCGTCCTAATCAACCATGCCGGCGCTAGAGCTCTGAACCCTGGAATGAGTCGACTGAAGAGTGACGAAGCAATTCACGCTCTGGCAGAAAAGCAAGGAGTCTTCGGAGTCTCCGGGATACCTAACCAACTCTCCAAGGCCAACAGACAGGGGATCCAAGATGTCCTCAACCACATCGACTATGTTGTAAAACTTGTTGGAGTTGATCATGTCGCGATAGGCCTTGACATTTGCTTTGACGACCATGTGGCGTTCCACAGAATGATTATGAAGAAGTTCATAAGAGGTACAGGCCAGCAGCTGAATGCGGAATACATGGAGGGTATTGAAAGTCCTGAGGAGTGGCTGAACATTACTCGGGGGCTTGTGTCGAAAGGATATTCTGATCAAGAAATAGAGAAGATCATTGGCGGAAACGCACTCAGAATCATCGAACAAGTTGTTGGATGATAGGACCACATCAAGGGCGCGCGTTACTGCCTCTATTTTCGAGAGAATCTCTAGGAAGTTCTCTAACTGAACCTCTGTCTAAAGTCTTCAATATGGAGTGACTTCCAATAGTGCTTCGAGTAATCGCAACGTGAATCGATCAGAAATATGCAACAGGACCCTGGATCGTGTGGACGGTGAATACGTCAACGGGGCTCTCAAGACTTATTAAGAAAATCTGTTGACAGGGAGAATGAACCACTATGAAAGTGCTAATCATCGGTGGTACGCGTCGCTGTGGGCCCTATCTGGTCGAGGAGCTTGCAGACAGAGGACACGAGGTCATCTGCTATCATCGTGGACAGAATAATGTCGCCTTCTCGACACGAGCCAAGCAAATGCTTGGTGATAGAAAGGAGCGTGATTCGTTCAGGAAGCAGATGACTGGAGTAGATGTCGAAGCAGTTGTTGATATGATAGCCGTCAATGAAGCAGATGTGGCGACTATCGCACAAGCCTTTCGCAACAGGATTCGACGGTACATATGCATAAGTAGCTATGATGTCTACCAAGCATATGATGACGCGTGGAACCACCGCTCAAGCTCTCAACCTGTGCCTATCCCTGAGAGCGCACCGAAAAAGAAGCCATCATATCTATACGAGTCCGACTATGACAAGGTCCCTGTCGAAGAAAGAGTTCTAGAAGCTCAGAATGAAGGATATTTTTCTACGACGATTTTGCGGTGGCCAGCACTCTACGGCCCTAGGGATCCGACGCCACGTATTTGGTACTATGTGAGACAGGCCTTAGATGGGCGAAGAGATATTCCTATTCCCAATGGAGGAGGAACCCTCTTCTCGAAGGGCTACCTCCAGAACATGGCTCACTCCATTGTGCTTGCCTTGGAGAACGCGAAAGCTGAGGGTGAGATCTACAACGCTTCTGACGAAGTGACTCTGAGTGTGCGACAAACCGTCCAGATGATTGGTGAGATTATGGATCACGAATGGGAGATAGTGCCCGTGCCACGCGCACTAATGCCAAAGATCGTTCAAACGCAGGGTTTGCCGTTCTCATGTGATCCCTTCGATATCGAACCGCATCTGTTTCTGGATATTAGCAAGATCAAGGCAGAGCTAGGCTACCGGGACTTGGTTCCGGTTCGAAAGGCAATGGAGAACACGGTAAAATGGCTTTGCGACAATCCTCCTCAGAAAAGCGAATTTGCGCTCGTGAGCTATGCTGCGCTGGATGAAGCCATTAAGAGATACAAGGAGCTCATTGGCAAGAGCAGTTGAAGACAATCTAAGGAAATGAGAAGGCGGAGCAATAGATATCTGCAGATGGATGCTAGCCCACTACTTTCTCAATGAGACGTAAAGCGTTGCCGCCCGTTATCTTCTCTATCTCTTGGTCAGAGTAGCCTTCCGCCACAAGGATCCGGATTATGTTGTGCCACGCCTCCGTAGGGCTTTCAATCCCTTCCATGTAGTATGCGGGCAGCTCTTTGTCGGGTGTGCGGAAGTACATTTTATGGAATCCGACATGATCGATCCATGTATTGTCCAGTCCTACACCAACATGATCGATTCCAAGTAGCCTTACACAATAGTCCGCATGGTCAAACCAATCCTTGATACCTTGCCTAGGGGCTTCGCTCAACGCATTTGGTACAGCAGTTATCCCGATGACTCCGCCCTTCTCAGCTAGAGCCTTCAGGACCTCATCATCTCTGCATCTTCTGCCCTTTGGGAAGACGCCTTTCGCTCCATTATGGCTGAGCGTCACTGGGTCGCGGGATCTTTCTATGGTTTCCATAGTCGTGTTCCTGCCAGAATGCGACAGATCGATTATCATTCCCAGTTCATTCATCTTCTCAACGATTTGAATTCCCCAATGGCTCAGACCCGTATTTCTCTGGTCGGAAGCGCCGCTACCAGTGTAGTTACCCTGCTCAAAGGTCATTCCGGCTTGTCTAAGGCCGAGCCCGTAGAGTATCGCCACTCTGTCCAAAACATTCGCGAAGGGGTTGGCTTCACTCGCCGCCATGAAAGCGGTCTTCCCTTCTCTCTTTGCCGCCCTAATATCTTCAGCACAATACGCTATCTTTCCAAGAGGGTTCTTCCGGATATCTGCAAAACTGAAACCTAGCAGATATATGGTCTTCAAGAAGTCCTCAACTGCTGCGCCAACCATCAACTGAATACCCGTTACACCAGCTTGCTTTAGCCCTTCCCAATGGATTTTATAGTATTTTACATATGTTTCCAACGGGTATTGCCTCAAAGCGAACAGGAAATCCGCGAGTTCTTTCGGCAGTGGCTCGGGTATTCGTCTGTCTAAGAGAACCGGGGCGCCCTCCATCACTGGGGGCGAGAGCGGCAAGGTAGGCAAATTGGTATACGGAAATTCCAAGACACCGTGACAGTGCATATCGATCTTTAACAGCTTATCTTGAAGTTGCTCGGCTCTCTCATCCTCTGTCTTACTGAGCGGAATCAGACGTTTCTCTAGAGGTAGCTTCACGTATTCTTCACGGCTCAGATACTTTGGGCTGAAATACTTTTCTGGTGACATACGGCTTCGCCTTGCACGTACTGATCATTCGCTTTATTAGATTTTGGACATAGGATATGGCGGTGCTAACTCAAGGAGGACTGATGGCTGAGCTCTTCTTTCAAAGCATAATCGATTAGGTTGAGGAGCCTGCGGGTCATCTTGATCCTTTGTTTCGCAGGCCAAGCTTCAACAGCTCCACGGCACCTATCCCCGTTGCTCTAGTCGCTTCAGAGGCCTGAATTGTGTTCCGCCTTTCCAAGGTCCTTCTAACACACCATCAACCTTTTATTGTCATGCCGGAAACTGTAGGCGGGGAAAATATCTTGGCGAAGTTCAAAGATAAAACTAGACTGAGGTATGTTGCACTCGGTGTTGTGGTCATACTTGTTGTTGTCGTTGCCTATTTCGTGACGCGGCCTCCTCCGCCTCCTCCACCCCCGAAGGTTCTGACTATTTCGATGGGGATGGAGCCGCCGACTCTTGACCCTCAGTTATGTACGGGTATGCCGAATTTGGGGATCCTGCGACTGGTTACAGAAACCCTTGTGGATATGCATTACGAAACTGGCGAATTGTTGCCTGTCCTAGCGGAGAAGTGGGATGAATCTCCTGATGCGACAACTTGGACACTATACCTGAAGAAGGGGGTTAAGTTCCATGATGGAACCCCGTTCAATGCCACGGCAGTCAAGTTTACCTTAGACAGACTACTGGATCCGAAGACCAAGGCACCTGCTATGTCCGCATTTGCCATGATCAAATCTGTTGAAGTCAAGGAGACGTATACCGCTGTTATCAAGACTGAGCCGAATGCGCCCTTTATGAGGTTACTTCAGTACGGTCCCTCCTGCATTGTCAGTCCCTCTCAGGTCAAGAAGCTTGGTGTTGACTTTCACAAGCAGCTTGCTGGTACAGGTCCGTATAAGCTCGCTGAACATGTCAGAGGCAGCCACATCAAGCTCGTTGCGAACGACGAGTATTGGGGGGGGCGGCCCAAGATTGACATCATATACGTGAGACCTATCCCCGAGGCCGGAGCAAGGCTGATGGCTCTGGAAGCTGGCGAAGTTGACTTTGTGTACCATGTTCCTCCTGCCGACATACCGAGGCTAGAGAAGAACCCGGACCTCTATCTTGTGCATGGAATGCCAACAAGAGCTATGCATTTGACGCTGAACACGAAGTGGGGGCCTTTGCGGGACAAAAGGGTTAGACAGGCCCTCAACTATGCAGTTGACAAAGTCGCGATAAATGAGAGACTCTTCAAAGGCAAGGCGGACATAATGGACTGCCCAACAAACAAGAGATCCTTCGGTTACTACAAGGCGGGGCCCTACCCATACGATCCTGCGAAAGCCAAACAGCTACTCAAAGAAGCTGGGTATCCTGAGGGATTCGAAGCTACCCTCCGGTATGGCAAAGGCAGATGGCTTTTGGCTGACGAGATAGCCGAAGCTATTCAGTCCTACTTTGCTGCAATCGGTGTGAAAATCAAGATAGAACCTCTCGAATGGGCAACAATGCGTGCAAAAGAAAACTTGCCACTTGAGAAAACGGATGCTCAAATGAGCTATGGCGGGCTTGGAGGAGTGACGCTTGACGCTGACAGAAGCCTCAACGAGTTCACGAAAGCAGCCTGGCCACCGTATGGTCTTGAGCCAATGTACTACGAGAACACAAGATTCGATGAGTTACATGAGAAGGCAAGATACACTATAGATCCAGAAAAGAGGAAGGCTCTCTACAAAGAGGCGATAGAGATCGTATGGGATGATGCACCTTGGGTGTTTCTCTGGTTCGAACCAGTGACTTATGCAGCAAGAAAGAGAGCACAAGGAGTCTACGTTAGACACGACGAAACCATATGGCTGAAGGGAGCTACAGTGGAGGTCAAAGGAGGCTCACGTACGCTAAGCCTGCTACAACTCATCGCAATAGCAACGAGAGATTTGAACTAGGTTACCAAACTGCTCTAACACCCCCTCTTTTTTTGATGATCTCTCATGCTAGGCTATGTGCTAAGAAGATTACTGGCAACCATTCCAACACTAATCGCGGTTTCCATGGCGATCTTCCTCATGCTTCGCATGATACCGGGAGACCCAGCTCTGCTGATGGCGGGAGAGGATGCAAGACCGGAAGTTGTTGAGTCCCTGAGGAGACAATGGGGGCTAACAGAACCGTTACCTGTGCAATATCTACTATTCATGAGGAATGTACTGGAGGGGAACCTTGGTGTCTCCATAAGAAGTGGATATTCCGTATCCTACGAGATATCCCTGAGAATCCCTCACACATTGCGCCTAGCATTTGTCTCCATGATAATTGCTATAGCCTTCGGATTACTCGCTGGCATAATTGCGAGCACTCGGCCGTATTCGCTAGCTGACAATCTTAGCATGCTAGTAGCGCTTATTGGAGTTTCAGCTCCAGTCTTCTGGACAGGACTAATTCTAATGTGGATCTTCGCGGTCAAGCTCGGGTGGTTGCCGGCGGTTGGTGCTGGAACTCTGCAGCACCTTGTTCTTCCCTCAATCGCTCTCGCAGGCTTCACAACTCCCGTAATCGCAAGACAGACAAGATCCAGTATGCTTGAAGTCTTGAGACAGGATTTCATAAGGACGGCACGGTCCAAAGGACTCTCTGAGAAAGCTATCGTATATGGGCATGCTGTCCGCAACGCGCTCATACCGGTCGTAACGGTGGTTGGGATAGTTTTTGGGCGATTGCTTGGTGGGTCGATTGTGACTGAAACCGTATTTGCATACCCGGGGATAGGAAAGTTGCTAATAGACGGAATCTTTGCGAGAGATTACCCAATCATCCAAGGCACCGTATTGATATATGCACTACTCTTCATGCTTCTGAATCTCATTGTTGACGTAACGTATGCCTACATAGATCCTAGGATCCACTATGAGTGAGCTCGTGCCTATGATTTGCAGAAACTGAGCGGGAGAGAACAAACGTATGAACCAAAAGCGGGTCATATATCTTAAGTTCAGAAGAAATAGACTCGCAGTCGCCGGGTCGATAGTTCTCGGCTTCCTTGTGATATGTGCAATATTCGCCGATTACCTAGCTCCATACGATCCTCTACAAGCAGATCTCGCCAATAACTTGGCGCCTCCTTCACCAACACACACACTCGGAACAGACGAGCTGGGAAGAGATCTCCTAAGCAGAGTCATTCATGGAGCTAGAATCTCGTTGCAGCTTGGGATGATAACCGTTGGAACAGCTCTAGCTTTTGGGATTCTCATTGGTGCCCCGGCGGGGTACTATGGAGGTCGACTAGACCATGTGGTAATGAGGCTGGCTGACATTATGCTTTCGTTTCCTACTTTGCTGTTGGCGATAATGATTGTTGCAATCCTGGGTCCAGGTCTGACCAACGCCATGCTTGCTGTTGGAATTTCCTTGATTCCAGAGTACGCTAGATTGACAAGGAGCACATTCCTATATCTAAGAGAACTTGACTTTGTTCAAGCGGCTAAGATGATCGGAGCAAGTGATGTTAGAATAATCTTCCGGCATATGTTGCCGAATTCATTGGCTCCTCTAATAATCCAGTCAACACTTAACGTGGCGACAGCGATCCTCTCAGCAGCGGCTCTTGGCTTTCTCGGTCTTGGTGCTCAGCCTCCCATTCCAGAATGGGGAGCGATGCTCAGCAAAGGAAGGGTCTATCTTATGGTCGCGCCTCACATAACCCTTTACCCTGGTCTTGCGATAATGATCTCAGTCCTGTCTCTGAACATGATCGGCGACGGATTAAGAGATGCTTTGGATCCTCGCATGACTTGATACAGATCCATGTAATCGGCAGAGGATGTTGAGTACAGGATGAGTGAGAGAATGCATGTTGGGCAATTGATAGAATTCTTGTCAGACGTTTCTTTCAAAGATCTACCAGATGAGATAGTCAAAAGGACAAACCTCGTGATTATGGACTTCTTCGGCAACGCTTTGGGAGCCTTGGGAACAAATCATGAGCTTCTCGGTGCGCTTCTGGGCCTTGCATCGGAATCTGATGGAAAGGCTGAGTCTACAGCTTTGGGACTAGGTAAGCGAATCAGCTGTCTGGACGCGGCCTTGGTGCATGGCGTCCTAGGTAACTTCCTAGACTTTAGTGACGGCCATTTCATGAGTGGTCACGTCAACGATCGTGTGGTTCCGGCAGCGCTAGCCGTGGCCGAACGCGTTGGTGCAACTGGAAGAGAATTTGTCTCGGCTGTATTGGCAGGCTATGAAGCTTACATAAGGATGGGGTATGCCTTGTTCAAAAAGGCAGAACCAGCCTCTGTTAAGGCCCCTTCCTTTGTGAACCTCGGACCAATGGCGGGTTCCATCTCCGCTGGAAAGCTACTTGGGTTGACAAGTGAACAGATGACGGGGGCGATGGGTTTGGCAGCGTCTATGCAGATCTCGACAGGCCAATATACGGTCTCAGGAGGCCACGAGAAAGATCTGTGCTCTGGCCATGAGTCCAGAAGAGCGGTCTTCTCAGCATTGATGGCTCAGAAAGGCGTTTTCGGCTCCAAAGATATTCTAGAGGGAGATAGAGGATTGCACCATACGGTGGGTGGAACTCTAGACCTTAACAGTCTCACGGACGCCTTGGGAAAGGCGTTCAAGATCGAGGAATGTTACTTCAAGCCTTATCCTGCCTGCAAGTATCTTCATTCCTCCGTCGACGCCGCAATGAACATCGTTCAAGGCAAAGACATTGATGTTGAAGAGGTTGAGGAGATTAGAGTTACGACAAATTCCTCCTCAGCTAGAAGAAGCACATACAACATAGTATCTCACGTATCTGCCATCTTCAGCCATCAGTATCAAGTCGCTGTAGTTCTGGCCGAAGGACAACCTGATCTGCCGACTTCTTGGAAAGAGAAGATGCAGAACAGCTTGGTTAGTGAACTGATCAAGAAGACCAAGGTTGTGAGTTCTCTGGAGTTTGATGATCTATATCGAGCACGTACCCTTGATTGCGGAACGTGGCCCTCTCGCGTTGAGGTTTCAACTGGGCAGGACAAGAAGTATGAGTCTACGGTTCTTCGTCCGAAGGGAGATCCTACAAACCCCATGACCGTTCAGGAACTGGAAGGTAAGTTCAGAAGAAACGCATCGAAGGTCTTGGCAGATGATGAAGTTGATGCGCTGGTGCGGCAATTGCGTGGGATCGAGAGAATTGATGATGTGAGAAGTTTCTGCCAAGAACTGGCCAGTCATGTTGTCATGGCGAAAAATTGATCGTGTTCTGGGCAAGAATTGCCCGCTGATCTCGTTATCACGTGACGATAGGAATGTGAAATGACTCACTCTACAGGCTCAGGCGTGTGACACGCAACACAGTGATCTTTTCCGATCTCTTTCATTGTTGGTTCTTTTGTTCTGCATCTGTCTTTTGCAAGCCAACATCTCGGGTGGAATCTACATCCCTCTGGTGGCTTAGCGGGGCTTGCGACATCTCCTGTGAGCACTATTCTCTGCGCTTCGGCCGTTGGATCAGGGTCGAGTATGGCGGAGAAAAGCGCCTGTGTATACGGGTGATAGGGTTCATCCACTATTTCCGCTGTCGGGCCGATCTCGGCAATCTTGCCGACATACATAACTCCGATGCGGTTGCTCATGTGCTTGACAACTGACAGGTCGTGAGATATGAACAGGAATGTGAGGGCCAGCTTCCGCTGCAACTCTCCCAGAAGGTTGAGGATCTGAGCTTGCACGGAGACATCGAGTGCAGATGTAGGTTCATCTAGCACGACGAATTCCGGGTTGAGGGCCAGCGCCCTAGCTACTCCGATCCTCTGACGTTGGCCTCCGCTGAACTCATGCGGATATCTGCTAAGATGGTCAGGATTCAGGCCGACAAGTTCAATGATGCGAAGCACTCTCTCTTCAAGTTCGGATTTCGAGATCTTTTCGTTGACGATTAAAGGCTCACCCACAATCTGTCTGACGGTCATTCTTGGATTCAGCGAGAGGTATGGATCTTGAAAGACCATTTGCATGTTTTTCCTAATCTTCCTGAACTGAGATTTCGAGAGCTTGGTTATGTCTTCCTGTCTGTAGAAGACCTCTCCTGATGTGGGCTCGATGAGCCTCAGGATGGTCTTTCCAGCCGTTGTCTTTCCGCAGCCGGACTCTCCAACAAGACCCAGTGTCTCACCTTTTCTTACATCAAATGATATACCGTCGACTGCTCTAACAAGTCCGATCACTCTACTTAGTATGCCTCCTCGGATCGGGAAGTATTTCACCAGTTTTCGAACCGAGACAAGCTCATTTGCCATGCGTCTATCTTCTCACTAGGTGGCAGCTGACGAAGTGGCTGGGAGCGACTTCAACAAGTCTCGGGGATTGTTCTTGACATGAGGCAACTGCGGACTCGCATCTTGGATGGAATCTGCAGCCTTGAGGAGGATCTAAGAGGTCTGGGACAGTTCCAGGTATTGAGTCCAACCGTTCAGCTTTTTCTCTAATCTTTGGGACTGACTTCAAGAGAGCCTTGGTATAAGGATGGAGGGGGCTCTTGAAGAGCTCTGTTGTGGACGCGTATTCAACAACCCTACCCGCATACATTACCGCTACTTTGTTGCACATGTGGGCTACAAGTCCCAAGTGGTGGGTGATGAGCAGTATGGAGGAGCCCAGTTGCTTCTTCAGTTCGCTCATGAGTTGTATGATCTGTGCCTGTATTGTCGCGTCCAAGGAGCTGGTTGGCTCATCGGCAATGAGAAGGCCTGGGTTACATGCCAGAGCGATGGCTATCATGACTCTCTGGCGCATTCCTCCGCTCAGCTCGTGTGGATATCGTTGGGCTGTTCTCTCCGGGTCTGGCAGGCCCGTTAGATGTAGCAGTTGAACTGCTTTTCCCAGCGCGGCTTGACGAAGATCTCTGTTTGAAGGCTTCGGCGGATTTTTTCTCAGCGCCTCCAGCTTTATGATTCGCTTTTCTAGCCCGAGCACTCTGGAAACTGACGATAAGCCCTTGGCTCGAAGCCAAGCCTGCCTTGCTCTAAGACGAGTGATTTTGCTTTCAAGAGCTTCGGCTGCAAGATCTTGATGGATCATTATCACTTCTGCCACTTGGTTGCCTATTTTTAGTACTGGGTTTAGTGATGTAGTCGGTTCTTGAAAGACAACTGATATCTTGTGGCCCCTTATGCTTCGGATTTCCTCCTCATTCATCTTGGTGAGATCGTTTCCTTCGAAGAGGATTCTTCCGTCTATGATCTTTGCAGGTGGACTTGGAACGAGTCTTATCGTGGAAAGGGCGGTGACGCTTTTCCCGCATCCCGTCTCTCCAACTAGTCCAAGAGTGTCGCCGGTTTCAAGATGAAGGTCGACTCCGTCGAGAGCCTTGACCACGCCAAGAAGAGTGAAGAAGTAGAGCTTCAAATCTTGAATCGTGAGCAATCTTTTGTTTCCTTGCATCAAGAGACTGTCTCTTCCACTTGTCATTGCCTACGACTCGTTCCCTTGCTTTGTGCCCTGATCTGATTGATAAGTCATTTGAAGAGAGGTTGCTCGCCAATCTTTCCGAATTCAAGCAAACGGCCTTCCGTTAATCTAACCCTATCTCTCCAAGGATGGGCAAGCCGTCTGGTCCGTCCGCCCTAGAAAAGAGGCTGGGCTTGTATGTGACCCAAGCTCGAGAACATGTATAGGAAGAAAGTTCGAAGAGGTACTAGACGTGGCTGAAATCCGAGGGAGACATTCTTGATTCTACGAAGGACTAGATGAGTGGCCACGTGTTTCCGGCCAACTTCGATCTCATCGGCAATTAGTGGTGGCTGGGTTGAGAAAGATCTTATGTGTCCGCTTGTCCACTGATGCCCACGATGGACGGTTGTGGACATAGGGACGATGAAGAATCATGGCGAAAACTCTAGCTTCACTAAATCTGAAAGAGTCTCCTCATCTCCCTCAACTCTCAAAGCAGCAGGAACTGTAAGGCATGGCAAGAAATAGCGCTTTACCTACTGAGCGGACGTTCACACTGTTCTATTTGCTCAATGTATGTTCAAGCGATGATGGGCGACAACGAGCTATTTCTTGACCCATGAAAAGGCCATGTTTGTCTGGCTGTGCATGTGTTCATCTTGATCGAGACTAGTTCTCACGAGAGGCGAAGCCAAGCGCAACGAGACATATGATTATTAGACCAGTGAGTGTTTCGGGTGTCAGCTTTCCAGATGCGCTCGCGACTTCTATGAGAATTCCAAAGAAGGCCGAAAGAATGTAGATTTCTTTGAGTCTCTTGATTGCTTCGCTGAGTGGCTCTGGGAGTAGTCTACCCTCTTCTTCCGTCAATGTGGTCAACACCCACTGAATACAGTGCCAGGATTGCAGTAAGAAACTTCAACGTTGAACTAGGCGACCTTAATGTGGTGCTTCAACGCCCCAGAACCAGGGTTCAACGTGACGAGGAAAATGCGTTGCTATCTATCCCCCCAAGCAATGGTGGGCAGCCAACATCATTGGGCTAGCAAGAGTCTCATTCTCAGAAGAGCTCGATCCAGATTCCGTTTGGATCCTCTATGTATGCCCATCGGCCCCCATTCGCCTTTATTTGTAGCACAGTACGATACCCCGAGGATCGGGCCTCATCCAACGCCTTGTCGAGGTCATCGACCTTGAAAGCCAGATGATCAAGTCCCTCTCCCACAACGTATTCGGCACAGTAGGGGCTCTCCCGCTCATAGTAGTTCAGTTCCAGAACGAACCCGCCTTCTTCGCTTTCAAGGCCAACAGTTTCCCCCTTGGTCTGTTCAAGCTTGCCCCTGCCTTTGACCTTCATGCCAAGCAGCTTCGTGTAGAAGTCCACAGATTTCTGCAAGTCATTAACCCTTATTCCAACATAGGTGAACTTCGCTTTCATCTTCATCAACCCCGCTAGATAGTACCTTCACGTTTTCTCAATGGAACCTGAACAGAACCTTCTCAAAATCAACGATCCTTCCATTCTTAACTTTGACGTTCTCTCTTCTTAGCAATCGAATCTTCCTTTCCACAGTCCTACCAGAGGTTCTTCCCCCAAAGCCTCCGACAGTCCCATCAGACCTCACAACCCTATGACACGGCACTCTTGGAGCATAGGGATTCCTGCGACAAGCGTTACCAACAGCTCTGTAGGCCTTCGTGTTCAGCTTCCTGGCTATCAAGGCATAGGTCGTGACTTTGCCTCGGGGAATTCTCTTCATAAGCTTCCATACCTTTTCTTCGAATCTCACGTCAATACCTCACCCGATTATTCCCAGCTGGGACAACATCTCAGACTTATGACTCTTTCTACTCATGAAGAAACATTCGTCCTTTTGTATCCTCGAAGAGAATCTTAGGAAGTTTGGTTACCCAACAAGCTTAGGCGTACGACTGCGCATCTCCCTTCTCATATCGTTGTAGATCTTAGAGATGTACTCTTGCGGAGCTAGACTTGCTTTCCTTGAAAGCATTCTTATTGACGTTGCTACTCCCGTGGTGTACTGGATGGCCCGCTTCGGTCTTTCCGAGACGGAGTTAGGGACTCCTTGGAGTTTCGCAACTTGTCGAAGAACAAGCTTCTGACGGGACTCCTCGACCCCTCCGATCTTCAGAGATAGCGGCAGCGAAAGCACGAATCCCACCAGCTCACGGTCGGCGAATGGAAGCAAGCAATGGTGGGCCGGCGAGATTTGAACTCACGACATCTGGCCTCGAAATATCTTTCTTTCGAGGTCGCCAGCGCCCCAGGTTCACCATTACGTTTGCAAGTCAAGGATTGAGCGCGCCCGAAGTGGCACAGCAATGTCAGGCTGAGAAGATTGAGAACCGCTCCTAAGTGAAAACGTAGGTAGTCGTAGACTGTGCCGCCGATTAATCTCGAAGCTGCAACGCGATCGTAGGAACAATCGACACGTTATCTAGGGTTGTGCCTCTGCCTCCTGGGTCGGAGTAGGCGCGGCTTCAGGTGGATGGAGTCTTTCCTCCAGTTGTTTCTTCTTCTCCCGTAGTTCACCCACTTCCGTGTGTAGTCCAGTTATCCTTGCTTCTAGTTCGGTGATCGCCATCTTTTCCTCTAGTTCCTGTATCTCCTTCTTCAGTTGATCCCTCTCAGTCTCCAACGCCTTTGTCTTTTCTTCCAGCTCTGCTTTCCTGGCTGCAAGATCCAACATTTCTTTCTCAACTTGTTGAATTGTAGGGACCATGCTCTTAAGAGCTTTCTCAGCAAGAAGACGCCTCTTTTCGGTTTCGAGTTCCTTAACTTTCACCTCGAACGCAGCCTTTTGGGCTTTGGCTTCCACAAGTGCTTCCTCAAGCTGATGTGCCTTCTTCAAAATACCTTGGAAGCTTACTTTCTCCTTCCAAAAGACGCAGACGATCACGAAGCCGCCAAGAGCAAGCGAAGCACTGACAGCGAGAGCATAGCTCAACATCTCATTCTGCCTTCTGCTCGCTTCCAATCTTTCGACGCGGCTCTGCTCAGCCGAGAGAGCCTTCTCAAAGAGGCTCAGCGCGGTTTTCGCATATTCTGTCGCGGCGGCAAATTCTTTTCTCGAGAAAAGTTTTTCGGCAGCGTCGAGGCTGGCTAATGCTTGTTGGACTAAGGCCTGAGCTTCTGTACTCGTGAAGTTTGAGGCTAGAACGCGAGTTTTCAGTCCCGCTATCTTTTCGAGTAGGCTTGTCGCTTCGTAGTAGCTCTGCGGGTAGATAGCGGCGTCGGCTGCCTCTTTAGCTCGCTTCGCAAAGGCTTTTGCGTGATCGTAGTCTTCCATGTTGAAGGCTTTTGACGCATCAGTCAGAAGCGCCCTAGCCATGTCGATGCCTTGGGTTCTTCCCTCGACTGCGGCTCTCTTAATGCTGGCATTCGCTTCTTCCATAGCCTTGCTCGCGTCCAACACCTTCTTTCGAATGGGACTCGTAGGACGTATTGAGAGGATCGCCCTGTATTTGGGGTCATCATATTTGCAGATCGGTTTGTCAAAATCGTACCATCCATCCTCTTCACCCTCCCTACCCATGTTGATGTGTACGAGAAAGCTGTCGCTGTCACGCTTCCAACCGTCAATGACAAACGCATGATCTGGCGTCGTTCTCGTGTCAGGAATGTACAGCACGCAAGGTTGTTCGGCATCCAGCTCCTGTATGATGTAGTCCTTGATACGTGTGCTACGCTCGCACATCAAAACGATCTCTGAGTTGCACCGGAAGTATTGTTGTAGGGCTATAGTCATTTCCCTAGGGCTGTGCAGGTAGCGGTCTGTGCCAAAATCCTTCTTTATTATGGTTGCCACATCAAAGAGGAGTGTACTGACCACTTCGACTTCCTCTTTCGGAGAAAGGTTAGTTAGAGCGACAGCCATCCTGCTCCAGTTGTAGGTATGTGCGTCCAAGTCATTTATGATGACGATGCGGTTGGAGCATACGTAGCGTACTTTTCCGAATGGCCTAAGGTAGTGAAAGTTGATGATCTGGCCGATGGCGGTGGACCAGCATCCCAAGCTCGCGTGATTTCCCTCGATTATAGGAGTCTTCGAAGCGTAGAGACCTGCCTGCCCCCACTTAGTCTTGATTAGAGGAACCTCGATACGACATACTGCCACGTGAAAACTGAGGCTGAGGAAGAGGAGAATCGACATCGCAAATAGGAAGGCAACCTTTTTGCCAGCAGTCTTCCGTAAGACCTGCAAAGGTCGGTAGACCCCAGAGCTCATCGGGGCCCACATATACTTAACAATTCTTTTATGCGCGATGCCCCGCGGCTCCTGGAAGAACCCATCATGGCCACTGGCTAGGATCTTTCCCTCCCATGAACACTCGTCGATGTCCAGAATCTCCTTGTCTAGGGCGACATTGAGCGAGGTCAGCTTGCGACGCAAAGTAACCTCAACAGGGACCACAGGTTCGGGCGTTGGCATCTCCCGAGCTACGTGATCTTGCGCTGCAGGCTGCGGTGGGGCCCCGATCTCAGATATGGATGGCTCTCTCGCTTTCTTCGCAAGCTCATCCAGTCTTCTACGATTTCTTCAAGGACCTAATCTTCATCGGCGTCTCGCAGGATGGTCTATGTAGCGTTGTATGACGCCGTTACGTCAAAGTAACTCCGCTATGGTCTTAGAAATAGCGGACTTTCCAGCGTCATCGTACCATCCCGATAGCTCTTAAGCTGATTGTCTATCTAGCATGGTTAATGGCGAGTTAGGTGGAGAGGATGAGTAGTGCGCTAGAGCTGATTGGAAACACTCCTATGGTAAGGCTTAGGAGGATAACCTCAGGCATCGACGCGAATGTCTATGTGAAGTGTGAGTTCGTTAACCCAAGTGGGAGTATCAAGGATCGGATGGCTTTGAGAATGATCGAGGAGGCTGAGAGGAGTGGGAAGCTTAGGAAGGGAGGGATGATCATCGACGCGACGAGTGGCAACACTGGCCCCGCACTATCATTCGTCGGTTCTGTAAAAGGCTACAGGGTCAGGCTGTTCATACCCGCCCGGTGGGCAGGCGAATACAATCCCCAGAATAGAGTTAGGATAATGGAGTGTTTTGGAGGCGAGGTCGAAGCGTTCTCGACAAAGGGTTACGAGAGCCTCCTGGATGGGCTATCAGCCAGCGAGATGTCAGCAGCTGTGTTCGCTATTGGTATGAAGAAGTGCTATGACTTGGAGAGAAGCGACTCCATGGTCTGGTGGGCTAACCAAGGCTGCAATACCGACAACGTGCTAGCCCATAAAGAGACCACTGGCAGGGAGATACTCGAACAGTTAGATAACAGGGTCGATGCATGGGTAGCCTCCATAGGCACCGGGGGAACCATACTTGGAGTTGCGGAGGCGTTGCGCGAGAAGATTGGGGAGGTAAAGGTCGTCGGCTTAGAGCCTGAGGACGCCCGAGTTACAGAATGGTACAAGTCCGGCTCAATGGGCAAGTACCTAACGGCTCTTGGGCTGCCTAGAATGAAGTCTCTAGTAGATGCGATGTTGGAGAAGGGCCTGCCTGATGAAGTTTGTACGGTCAAAGACGATGATGCTAGGGAGATTATGAACAGGTTGTGCCGTGAGGAAGGGCTTTTCTGCGGAATGTCCTCTGGCGCAAATGTCTACGCCGCTCTGAAAGTTGCCAAAAAACTTGAAAAGAGTTCGAACGTGGTAACTGTCTTGGTAGACAGGAGAGATCGTTACTTTCCGGAATATCCAAGGGAGCATTATGTGATCTAACAGAGCCTCCCCTCGTGTGTGTCTCGACCTCTTCCATAATTTTCTGTTTCGCTCCATTGTTTGTCATAATGCGAAGTAGTTTTTCCCCCGTCTTAGTGTTGAGGTCTTCGTCTCCGATCGTAGTCAGGTTCATTGCGCCGATTCCGCCTTTGATATAGCCAACCACGAGTAGGAGTTCTCTCTTGAAATGATATGGTGGGGCCGGCGAGACCCATACCCGAACAGGTTCAAAACCATTCCAGAATAAGCTCATTTTGGGCTTTTTCGTCTTGAAGCCCTTCCAGGAGCCTGTCCGCCCCCGTATTTCCACTTTCTATTATTATCTATCTATACTGAAAATAACTGAAATTAATCTTCCTTTCCCATTCCGACCTTGAATTAACTCGAATAATCTTTCCTCTCCATCTGTCTCTTTGTGTACTCTGATTTTGTTTCTTTCCTTGCGCTTCTTCCATTCCTTTCTCTTTGCTTCCTCATGCTCATCTTCTTGGCGAGCGAAGCGAGGGCTCTGCTGCTTGGTCAGCCTTGTTCACGAATCTGCGATTGTGAAAAACAATCCTCATTCGTGCTGGGTGTTGTCGTTTGTCGCCCAGCTGTGTTAGTATCTCCTTGATATTGTCTCTGACTTCATCGTAGTTGTCGACATCAAAGTCTGCGCTTTTGCCGCTTACGACGATGTTGTCGCACACCGCACCGACTATCTCGTCAATGCAGCTAGTTGGCTGCGAGGCGACTGGCTGGTCGTCGCCTCCTCTTAGGTTGTTGATGAGCTTGCTTGCTGCCTGCTTGGACAGGCTGTCTATGTATTCGTCTGTAAGCTTGCTGTCGCCGCTATTCTGTGCGAGCCTTTTGATGTAGGCTTTCTGCCTTGCTGTTGCCATGTCTCCGTTGTCATGGTTCCTGAAGCCGTTGATTTCGGCTGGCCTGTTGTCTTTCCTGTGGATTGCAAATAGCTGCGGAATCTCTGTCTCTGGTATCTGCTGCTTCAGCGCATACTGCCTGAACGCCTTGTACTCCCGAAGGAATACCTTGTTTTTGTCTTTCATGATAAACACCTCCTTTGGTTTGAAAGACTGTGTATTTGTCGGAGAGCTGTCTGGGCGAATATTCCAGCATTCGCGACCTATCACTATCGTTCACTCTCTTTCAACTTTGATGGCAGTCATCGGGTCATGCCCGGCTTTACCGCCAAGCCATGATTCGCCTGTGCCAATCCCACCACGCCCTGAAGGCGTGATGTTCATTTTCTGGAGCGGATTTAGCGCAAGCTTGCCTTAGCGTTTTGGACGAAGAACTGGAATTCACATAGTCTGAAACGCATAAGAGCAAGCTGAGCAAGCGAAGGACAAATGAACGTAGCCGAAGGCGTGTGGGTTGGCGCGGCGCTTGGGAAAGGACGGAGAATCGGTCAGAGCACCCGGAATGTCGTTGACAAGCGCATCTTCGAATTGCCCATCTGCAATCTAACAAAAAGCTCGTTTGGATCGGAGTAATGTTCTGCACATTGGTCCCTATCAGCGATTTCAGTTCACTCGAAGTTCTCAAAGAAAACATGTCGTCTCATCATCTCATCGAATTGACTTTGGTCGTCGAAACTACACGGTTTTGCCATTTCCACTGTGTGCATGACGATGGTGTATGTCGGGGTAGTGCGGGTGAAAATGGACCAGAGGCCTGTGTTCGTGCGGGTGGCTGTGGGGCTCTCCTGGAGGATCATTCGGACTGCGCTCATGTTGGTGGTGCATGTCATGCACATGGTTGTGGGCATGCACAAAAGGTTCGTGAGCATGAAGATGCTTGTGCTGTTCGGTCAGAAGAAACCAGGCACCGGAAGCCATAAGGATTGAAGCTCCAACAAAAGAAGGAGTGAGAGGCTCACCCCACATCAAGATTCCGAGCCCCGCGCCTATGAATGGGGCGGTTGAGAAGTACGCGCCTGTGCGAGCGGTTCCAATAGCTCGAAGGGCCGACACGAAGAACATGAGACTGAGGCCGTAGCTGAAAAACCCGACCACAATCGCAGCGACCGACCACACAGCCGCGGGCCAAGCGCTTGCTAGCAGCAGCCCTAGAAGCAGGTTCACCGTTCCAGCCACGAGGCCTTTGATGGCTGCGACCTCGACCGGGTCACCTGCTGACACCTTTTGAGTGAGGTTATTGTCGATGGCCCAGCAGAGACATGCGCCAGCGATGGCAAGGGGGCCTAGGATGCTGACATCGAGTGAAATCCCCTGCCAAGAGATGAGGACACCGCCCAGAACTATAGCCGACATACCGAGAGCAAACCTTCGACCTGCGTTCTCATGGAATGCAATCCAGGCAAGGGCCACTGTCAACACGCTTTCCAAGTTCAAGAGGAGTGACGCATTCGATGATGGTGTGTTCTGCAAGCCGGTTAGCAGCAGAACCGGAGCGATGATGCCGCCGAAGACTACTGCACCGGAGAGCCATGGGATATCATTGCGCTTGAGAGGTGCCTCACGAAGATTCGCTCCTCGCCCAAGCAATGCAAGCGATGCCAGTCCGACGCCTGACCCGAGATAGAAGAGCCCTGCCAGAATCTGGGGCGATAGCCCTCTGAGCAGACCCTTAGCTAGCGGGGTGCTGACTCCGAAAAGGAACGCCGCGAGAAGAGCCGGGTACAAACCCGATTGAGCGTTGTCACGCACTGGGATCATATCATCGGATGCGCTCGTGCTCATACAAATGCGGTTCCATACAATAACTATAGATAAGAAGGTTCAAGCCACTTTCGGTCCCAGTCTAATCTCGCCAACCATCAATTACCTCATGCCCCATCAGAAGCCTTCAGAATAACTCAGGCGTTCTCAGGCTGGCCATCTTCGTTTGGCTGGCACAATCGAATAGCCATGTCAGCGAAAGGACATAAGGGCGAGCCGAGTACTAGGAAGAAATCTGAATGAATCTAACTGCATGACAGCAATTGTGATATTATGAGCGCTTATAGAAATCTGGCATCATTTGGAAGGCGGCAGGAATACGCTGCAATAGCAGAGCTTCAAGAAGAGGATTCGACCTCTATCAGACCCTAGTGGGCGACCAAGGAATTGCGGGAGTAAGGTGAATTAGGCGGCAGGTTTCGTTGCTTGTACAAACCCAATGGTCAGGAAGCGATCCTCCAGTTGTTTGATTTCCGCAAAGCCGGCCTCCTGCAGCAATTTTGGCAGATCCTCAATGCCGAACTGAACATGAACACCGTGATGCAGTGCAAGCGGGGTGAAAAATCTCTTGAGGAAGGATGTGTTCGGACGCATCATATCTGCAATTAACAGCCGCCCGCCCGGTTTGAGCACGCGTTTGATTTCAGCCAGTCCCTTGACCTGCACGTGTTCAGGCAGATGGTGCATCATCAGGCTGGAGGTAACTGCGTCGAAAGTCCCATCAAGAAATGGAAGGGATTCGATCACTCCCACGCGAAAATCGATCTCCAGCCCGGCGCGGCTCGCTTTCTGGCGGGCGACAGCGACCATCTCCGGCGCAGGGTCAATGCCCGCCGCTCTTCCATTTTTCCCAACCTGTAGTTTGGCTGCGATGGTCACGCCGCCAGTGCCGCAGCCGACATCAAGAACATTTTCACCGGACTGAAGCAAGGCATTACTCACAGTCAAGACGCGTAGTCGGCGAGCACGACCAAGGGTCACGATATTTACCAATACGTCGTAAAATGACGCCCAACGGATCAGGCGTCCTTCTGTTTGGGCCGGGGATCCGGGGCTATGTGTATGTGTGTGCATTTTGACCTCTTCTTTGTCGAGTGCTTATTCATCGGCTTAATGAGCCGGCTCATTAGTGTCGCGGTATCTTATGGAAACGCAGCAAGGTCTCCATAATGCTTGGGGCGTAGAGCACTGCCAATATGACCAACGCCAGCACAACGATCACGACGATTAAGGTAATGACTTTCTTGTTCATTTTATTCATCTCCGGGTGATATTCCTCCTTATAGGTATGTGAGTGCTTCGCGAACGGTCAGCCGGGATGCCCGATATGCGGGTGCCAAGGTGGCCAACGCTGCGCCAAGGACGACCACGACGATCCAAATAGCAACGCCCGGTACCGAAATCTGGAAAGGCAAACTCACTGGCATAGGCAGATTGCTGATCATTACCGCCGTGAGAAGAAGAGCAGGAATAGCCGCAATCACGCAGCTTACCACAGCTATAAAGATGCCTTCGAGGACTACGAGGCGGCGCACAGTGGAGGCAGACGCCCCAATGGCGCTCATCACGCCGAACTCACGGGTTCGCTCAAGCACGTTGGTGCTCATTGTCGAGGCCAGCCCAGCGAACCCGACCACACCCATAGCAATGGAGATTCCCAGGAAAACAAAGATGAGAGGGAGCATGTGGCCCGCACCGGCGGCTTCAGAACGGCTGACAGATGCTGCAAATCGTACCATCATCCCCGCATCTGCGAGAACACGTTCGGCCTCTTGAGCGACGTTTGTTCGGGTCTCCTCATCGTGGTTATCGGTCACGATGCGGAGCAGATTGGGCTGGCTCACGCCGGTAGCAGCCTCAAAGCCCGCTTCGGTTATGAAGAAGCCTCCGCCGTGGCCTACGGACTCGGCGATGCCAACGACCAGCCAACTCGTGGAGCGTCCGCCAATTGACAGTTGAATGGTATCACCGCTCTTAACGCCGGGTAGGTCTTTTTTGAGCGCCGCCTGACTGATCACAACGGCATCTGTCTCATTGGGGCGCAGCCAGCGACCTTCCAGGAGGGGCGGCGGAACCATGAGCGAGCTGTCAGGGGAGAGGACGGTCACGGCTATGCTGCCGTGTCCCTGGTCAGGATAGGTGCGGGTGACGCTGATCTGCTGTCCGGGCAGGATTACGCTTGTTTGTACGATGCTCCATGCCTCTACGTGAGTCACGTGGGGAATTTCTGCCACCATGTTTGTCAATGCGACTGCCAAGACATTATCGGTGTGGGCAAGTCTCACATCGACGTCCCACTGGCGCAACTCCTTGTCTCGCTCTAGAAATGCCTGGAAGCCAGACATGGTGGACATTCCTGCGACGAACACGGCGCCGGCGCTGGCCAGGAGCCCGACGGACAGCAGGAACCGGGCCCGGCGCCGGAAGATGTTACGGAACGCCAAAAGTACTGTGCGGTCGAGGCCCCGCAACCGGCCAAGCCCGGCGTCGAAGCGTGTTGAGATGTCCCCGTGGCGGTCAACGACGCGGTAGTCGAGCGCCTCTCGGACCGTGGTGCGGCTCGTCCTAATAATCGGAGCCAAGGAGAACAAGAGCGGCACGCCAACAGCAGCGGCGATAACCACCACATACATCCACGATGGAGCCGTGAGGCTCTCGGCATCTATGCCCAGCAAGGTAAGAATGGCGGGAGCAAAGGCGCGGCTAATTAAGATACCAGGAACAATGGCAAGCGCGGTAGCCGTGACGGCTATCACCAGCGTCATAAGCAGGTACAACTGCAGTACCCGGCTGGATCGCGCGCCGATGGCCTTCATAATCCCAATCTGAGGAATTTGCTGGGCAAACAGCCCGTTGAGCATGGTGGCGACGAGGATCGCACTGAGCAGCAGTCCGGCCACGCCAAAGACAAGCAACCCCAGTAGGAGCGAGTCCGCTTGCCCTTGGTGAGGATGAGCATAAGGTGTTGGGACTTGGATCTCGAAGACGGCAACGCCATAGGTTTGCTGTAGCCAGCCGGCAAGATCAAGGGCGGTAGCCACAATTACGTCTCTGTCACGGCTTGGTGTGATCATGTCCGCCTGGTCGGCAACCTGGATCTTGAGCGCATCCAGAGCGACGGGCACTCCCAAGCCCGGCAGTGATGTAGTGGACATAAAGGCATGTCCCTTCTGCTCCTGGAATGAAGGCGCCAGAGCCGGATAGTACACCACTCCGCTGATACGAAGCGATGTCGGTGCGCCATTAGGAGCCTGAACAACCACAACTTCTCCAATTTCTAGGCTCAGCAGATCGAACGAGGAGCGATCGATCAGGATCTCTCCAGCAGCTGGCGGCCAGCTACCCTGCTCGACCTTGAAAGTTTCTATCCGCATCGGGTCGTTGGGCGCGGCAACAAAGATCTGGACTGGGTTCGGTCCCCACTTGCCTTCTTGCTGCACCCGGAGTGTAAACTGCGTACGTGAGGCAGCATCAATGATGCCCGGTTGCTTACGGGCTTCAGCCGCGATGGTTGCCATCTCGTCAGCGTTGAGTCCTCGTTTGAGCAGAATGGTTGCCGACGCCGGATTGGTGCTTAGGTAGGCACGCGGGATCTCCCTACAGGTGACGCCCCATGTGTAAAAAACCGCACTGAACATAATCAGGGTGACGCTCATGGCTACGATCATCAGTACAATCCGAGGCCAGGTTATGCGCAGATCGCGAAGTAGTTTGATAAATAGTAGTCGTGTCATGGCGGCATCACCTTTGAGCGCCGTCGGCGATGCGGCCGTCTACCAGCGTCACTTGCCGACTCGCGTAGCGGCTAATATCACGCTCGTGGGTTACCATAATTATAGTGCGTCCGTCGGTGTTCAGATTGGCGAACAACTCCAGAACCGATGTTCCGGTATGCTCGTCGAGATTCCCGGTCGGCTCATCGGCCAGCAGGATCGGCGGATCGTTGGCCAATGCTCGGGCAATGGCCGCTCGCTGTTGTTCCCCACCTGACAAGCTCGCTGGTAGCTTGTCGGCTTGATCCCGGATGCCGATGCGATCCAGAAGCTCCAGAGCCCTGGATCGGCGTTCTGCCGCCGGGATAATCTTGACGAAGTCCATCGGCAGCATTATGTTCTCAGCCACCGTTAAAGTCGGCAGTAACTGGAAGAACTGAAATACAAGGCCAATCATCCGGCCACGCCATTCTGCAAGTTGCGACTCCGAAAGCGAATGCACAGGCGTACCGGCGACCAAGATCTTTCCACTGGTCGGCCGATCGATGCCCGCCAAGACGTTTAGCAAGGTGGTCTTACCGCTGCCGGACTTGCCAACCACAGCGACAAACTCTCCCGCCTGAACACTCAGGTTGATGTCTTGCAACGCGGTGAAGGGTCCGGACGAGGACTCATAGGTCTTGACGACCTGATGCAGGTCGACCAGAGGCCCTTCGTATGCGGGCTGACCGCCAAATTCCCTAATCAGATTTTCTTCTTTAATCATGCGTGATCATGCGGTTTGTTGGTTAATCTCTTATCCGAAAACCTGATGTGATTTTCTTGTGCAGTCGTACAAATTCCTCAAGCTCCTTATCGGTCAATGCGTCGAAGATATCTGCCATTTCGGTTATGCGCTTTTCTTTCGTGGCGGCAATATGCTTCTTGCCTTTTGGCGAAAGCCCTAGTTGTGTCGAACGGCGATCTTTTGGGTCTTCCTGACGCGTCACATAGCCGCTTCGCACGAGACCGTCTACAAGCTGGGTTGCAGCGCTTGAAGATATTCCCAGCATTTCCGCTATGTCTTTAATACTTCTTTTGTGGTGTTCGATAATTTTCAAGACAATCCACTGGGAGTGGGCAATGCCATTTTGATGCCCTAAATGGGCAGCTCTAGCCTTGATTTGGTGATGAATAGCGTGAAAGCTGTGCAGAATTCCCTCAATGAGTTGTTTCCTTTTGTTCATATAGATTACCGGTAATTTATGTAAGGTTCTTAATATATAAGTATCTTACGTACATATAAAGCTTTCAGGCCTACGCTATTGGCAGAATGATCCGTTTTGTGGACATTCTGCAACTCGGTGCGGCTCGCGACGATTGGAGAAGGATTCTCCTGCCTTCTTTTCCTGAATCACCGGAAATGTACTCTCCTTCGAAACCCGCTTCTCAATTCAAAACTGACTTTCAGATAATGGGTGCTTCCTCAGACGAATACGAGCCAAAGGCTATAGTCCCACTATCTTTGCATGTATATTGTAGCGACAGCTCCGTCGTTGATGTTGTGACAGACTGTGCAAGCGCCGTCTTATCAGAAGCGTTGAACCGCCTAGACACAGAACCAAACAGCACAACGATTGCCAAGAACAGACACAGAATCGAGTTTCTGGCAAAGCGCCCCCTATTCAGGCCGAGACTCCGAAATGGCAGTTGCTGAAGCCGAACTTATTCTTGTTGGTCAGAGCCATTCAGCCAATATCTACACCACGGTGAATGCCATACAAGATATCATGACTTCTCTCTGCCCGTGGCATCGTCGTTCCTCTTGTCATCGATATCATCGTCGCAATCATCATCGTTGTAGTCATCATCATGGTCTTGGTCACAGTCGCATTAGGAGAAGGTGTGAGTGCAGCTGTGGGCATCGGTGTAGGCGCAAGCATTGGCGTAGGCGTTGGCGTGGGTGTGGGGAGCGGAGTCGGCGACATGGCTCTTGTCTCCGCACACATCGAATGAATCCATCCGAATGTTAACTATTTAAGCTAAGGAAACCAAATACTAAATAGACACCCTAATAGGGAGTGTAAATGAAATAGACACCCCAATAGGGAGTCTATCGGGTGAGACGCTATGATATGGATACCGCCATGGCTCGCGAAAGCATACGCAAGGATATACTCCGCAAAGAAAACCGAAACATTCGATTTCTCAGAGGCGGCAAAGATACTAGGCATAAAGGATGAAAGACCGCTCGCAAAGATTGTGGCCAAGCTGAAAAGCTACGGGTACCTGATCGCAAGGAGAGACCCCGCAGATCCTAGAAGGAAGCTGTTCAGGCTCATAGACCCGGAAAGCATGGTTCTGGCAATGGCAATACAATCGGAAGCCAAGGCAGACGATGTGGCAGGAAAACTCAGGGCAGCCTCAGGCTCATTGGGTTATTATTTGAACGGCGCTTATGCCGCTTACCAGTATCATCGTTATTCAGCACCTGGCAGAGTCGACATTTCTGTCAAGGCGGAGCAACTGTCTGTATGGATAGCACTCCTCTCGGGCAGAAGCGTTGCGCTCTCGATAGACGACATACCTGCCGAAAAAGCCGCTGAGAATAACATTTGCCTGCGCTCGGATTTCGATGAGAAGCTTTCGGAACATGTTAAGGTGATTGAAGGCATCAGGTATCTTTCTCCAGAGATTCTCGTTGTCTCCGGAATCGCAAGAGGAAACCCGAGCATCGAGGACATGCTTGCCATACTTGTAGTTCAACGCAACAAACTAGACTGGAAAAACCTCATTGAGCTTTCAGATGCTTACAACATTACCAGATTCCTTGGCAGCATGCTTGACATATTGAATTCTGAATCACGAAAGCCTTTGTTTGAGAGGAACCTGATCAACAAGATATTGAAGCGGTGTAACCTTGACGCACGGCTTGACTTTCCGGCAGGCCTGAGACGCCAGCCTGCAGAGAAGCTGTACGAGCCGATCTCTTCTAAATGGAACCTGAGAGTGCATCTCACTCATTCGCTTGTCTCTAAGATCCTGACAGACCTGGTGAGACCATGAGCGAGGGGCAAATAGAACGCAAAAGCCTGGAAGACCTGGAAGCCGTGCTGAAAGAAGCGCACAATCAAGGCATTAAGCTAGTCATCATAGGCGGATATGCCGTCGCCGCTTACACCCGCGGCTATCGCTACACCAAGGACATTGATCTAGTGGCAGACAAACCGGCATCAGGCAAGTTGAAAGGATTGCTGACAAGTCTCGGATATTCCATTCGCGACACTGAGTTCGGCATAGCTGGCTCAAAGAAATTGAACGGGGGATTCATCGATCTCCACATAAGCGTCGGAAGAATCTACGACGCATCAACAGGAAAGGAATTTCCCGTTAACGAATCTCTCTTCAGGAATGCAAAACAGCTGACAGTGAGAGGATACGTCTCGAAGAATACGTCCCTGAAAGCTTCGATAGTTAATCTGGAGACGCTTGTTGTGCTGAAGACCATGCCAGTGGGAAGAAACAAGGATGCGATGGACTTGCTCTCGTTGCTGCGGGACAAAAGAAGAGAGATTGATTTGGAATTGCTGGCGCAGAGAGCGAAATCCGCTGACCTGACCGAGCACTTGCTGGAACGAATACGCGATTACGCGAAAAGGCTCAGGGATGATGAGCTTGACAAAATTTTGTTCGACATGACTGGCACGAGGTTTCCTTTCACCGAGAAGCGAGAGATAGCAAGATTCTTTTCAAGATTGGCGGAACTGTTCCGCAAGAAATGATTGTCAGACAGGTTCCAATAGTCACATTATGGATAACAGCCAATTGCTCTGCATAGCAATGGGGAGCAGCCGGACGTCTTCCACGTCCAAAAGAACAGAAACCCGGACAGAACTATCCGGCGGCATGATGGCAACAGCCATGACCTCATCAGCGGTGGAAAAACTCTGAGTACTACATCTGCGTGATTGTCACGGGATTTTCCTCCTACAAAAATCTGCGTATAGGGATCGGTTTCGCTGTTCTCTTCTTCCACATTCGGAACCCCTTTTGCATCTCTGTAAGGCAGGTTGTACGCTAACAAAACGTAGTCTTTCTCGATCGCCTCCCCAGTCTTCCCTACTCTCTGCTGTGACTGTTCGTATTGCATCTCGATCACCTAAACAGATGATGGGTTCGGGATGGTCAATTGATTGCGGGAAGAAGGAGGTGCCGTTACCGCCGATATAGTGGGACCGAATATGCCTATATGTTCAAGCGGGCCTCCGGGCGGCCGTAGCCCAGGAAAATCGTGTCCCATTGCATTATTGTGGTGGGGCCGGCGAGATTTGAACTCGCGACATCTGGCCTCGGGAGGGCTTTCCTCCGAGGTCGCCAGCGCCCCAGGTTCACCACGCTTAAGCGAGCGTACTGGTATCCTGTTGGCGACATTTCGCTGCCTAGACCAAGCTGTCCGGAACTTTTCGACAGTTCCTCTAGACGATTGGGCGCCTTGTCGGCCCCATCTTTGGTCTAGACTCGGCCCCGATGCGTCGCCTATGTTCGTCGCAAGATTACTAAAAAGGTTGCTGAAGTAGCTATCCGTCGATATTGCTTTGTAATACAAGGCTACTGCTTTTCTGCTGCTTCTGGAAGAGTTAGCGTTAACTTTTTTGGCGAAGTAGGCTCTACGAACACATGTGCTGAGCGAGACTTGTGAGTACCAACCAACGCAAACTTCGGTGTTAATTCGGAACTAAAGTATGCGTCAAGCGTTGCTTCGCCCATGGAATTAAGATCCTGCTTGTGATATCTGAACAGTAGGTCTAACGCCTCTTTCGGCGTGATAGCGTACTCCGGTATAATGTGACGACTCCAAGCCGGATAAGCTCCCATCAAAGATGCCCCCGGGCTTAGAGGCCTGCCCGCCTTATCAACCACCCTAAGGATGAAAGTTCTATGAACGAAGCTTCTTGAAAGCTGTACTCTCTTCTGATCCCACTCGATGCGATCGGCACTGATAAGGGAGTTTGAAGCTACAAGTCTAGCGTTGTCCTCGACCGAAACACCACCGTCGACCCAACCAATCTTGACCGTGGAGAAGTCGATGGTCATTTTTGAGGATCCTGTCAGATAGATTCCTTGTCTACACGCATCGCTCCACATGTGAATCATGGAGTCTTTCAAAATGACTCTGGATTGATTGGTGGCGCTGAGGACCTGTGAACATTTCCTGTTGTGACAAGACTTGCACCCACACAAAAAGCTTCCCTCAATGATTAGTCTCCCGTTGTCCTGCACATTGAAAGTGATTGTCGTGTAGGGCTGAACTGGACCTATGACCATACAATTTCTCAGTATGAGCGACCCATTTCTGCCTATATTGAACTCACTGCCTTTCAACAACACTAGAATCTCGTCGTTGTATTCGACCGTTCTGTCTATGACATTCTGAGGACTATTGAAGACCTTGAAAGGCTTCTCTCTCAACCACTTATCGTCCGGCAAGAGAAATTGCGCAATCTCCTTCGCCTGATCATAAGTCAACCCGGGCAGGCTTGAGACCGCGACAGCGACGCCCAAGAACACACTGTGACTGCCCTTAACACTTCCTATCTTCCCCGCTTCAACTGGAACGTCATAACTTCCGGGTTTACACACCTTTTCCTGTTTTCGTAGCCCATATGGAAAGAGTAAATTGGAAATGTGATAGAAACAACGTAAATGTGGATGAGAGAGAGGCCAGTGAAAATGCTCAACCCTCTTAGAGCGACGAAAAACGACTTCTATGGGTTCGCCTAGCCTGCGTTACGCGTACTCACACCTCGGACAGAATCGAACCCAAGGTCGCCTTTGTAAGCCGAGATAAGAGATCTACAGACTCTTTCCAACCAAACCCAGAGAGAAGACTAATCGAGAATCCCGGCATATCAAGATCAACTACTGTCAATCTTGAAGCAATAAAGTAAGCTGGATACACACCCATGGCAATAATCGCACCGATCAAGGGAGTAATCAACGCACCGGATCTCCAATTCTTACAGTACATGCGGTCATCAGTGCGATACTTTAGATCCCAGAGAAATCTCAAGCACGAACCCATCGCTCCGGCAGCTGGCACCCAAAGAGGAAAGAGATGAAAGACTATATGTGAAGAATAGAAGAAAGGAAGCAGAGCTCCCGCTACTACTACTGCGAGAAGAAATAGAACTATGTCGGCACTATAAATGCAAAGGATCTTGTATCCCCATCCTCCCTTTTCGATCGCCTCGTCTATCACCTCCCAACATTTGTTGAGCTCCTCCTTGGCTAAACCGAACGCTTGATAAGTAACTGGTTCTGAGACAAGGTGTTTTCGAGCCGCGGCGATATAACCATAACATTGTTCTGAGGAGAGCTTCGCCTCCTTTACACATCTGCGTTGAAACAGCCCGTTAACGCTCTGTGAGGCAACTATTGTTTCGAGCCTAGTGATCTCATCCTCGATCATATTGATTTGATCAGGTGTTGCTTTTCTAAGACTCATCTCGACGCCAGAGAAAGTCATATCCTTTTCAAGGTTGTGGAAACAACTGGCAATGCTTATAAGTCTGTCTCGATAGTCGGTTCTAGAGGATGAATTTGGGCCCCCCGATCCTTCCGAACCCCAAGCCGCGAGCCCTGCGAACATAAACGACCGCTCCGGGCTAAGAAACTACTAATACTTCTTCTCGGAAAATGAGATATTGTTGTTACTCCTCTCTTTCTAAGAGATCGAGAAGTCACCAAAGCGCGTGATAGTACAAGAAGCGAAAAGTGTACATAAGGCCAAGCTAGACGACGGCCCCTTAACGAGGCTGAGAGTGATACGTCCATTCAATATAAGCGTATTCTCGTAGTTTGCAACTTCACTCTTGGCGCTCAGCTTCTTGGAAGCACTATCTGCATGATTCTCTGGAAGTTCTCGAAACTTCTATCCTTCTTGTATTGCTTCAAAGCTGCTATCAGAGCTGGCCTGCGGATGGGCCCCCTGATCCGTTTGATCTGCTCGCTTAGATCGCTACCGACGAGTAGGTATTGACTCATCGAGGTTACGTTCGCCGGACGCCTGTTGATGCTTGCCGTTTCGAAGTCTACGACCTTGGGCTCGTCTTGCTCAGTCACTATGATATGTTTCGGAGCTCTACTGAGTTCCCCATGGTCTAGTCGTATCTGATCAAGCTTGTAACAAGCTTCCAGAAGCTTGGCCAACACACCTTCCAGTCGTCTCTTTCTGCCTCTACCTCTGAGGCCTTGGATCCACTGAGGTAGCAGTAAGCCCTCAAGATACTCCGTAACTAAGAAGTTCCTCGAAAAGCCGAGGAGGATCGGTCCAACATTGACTGAATTGGCGAGCTTAAGCATGGAAGCCTCGTGGTCGAGGCCACTTCTGCCCGCATCCGTTCTGAGGATCTTGATTGCAACTCTTCCATTATCTCTCAATGCTGAGACGACAATCCCCACGCATCCCTTGCCAAGCACCTTGGCGCCCAAGATGTTCTTCGATCCTCGAAACTCTAAGGCAACCACTCCGAGAATCGAGAGCTCACTGATTCTTCTCTCGAACTCTTCATCGGAATAGCTTGGATAACACAGGATCACCTTGTACGGGGTCTCTCGAAGATCGTCTAGAGCTACCGTCGTAACTTCACTCAAGCCAAGTCGGCCTGCCAGCCAAGTAACCAGTCAGAAACAAGCTGAGATCTTGATGTCTCCTGCATATATTAGCGATTTCTTCGTTGACAAGAACCATGAAGTTCTTTCTCAGAGCCTGTACAATTCTATTTGCTACTCCTATAGTCTTTCCGCCCTCCATCAAGCTCGCCCTAACCAGAGACACCGCATCCGTGTGTCTTCGCTTCTTCTCAACCACCCATCTATCTCTCTCCACTCGTGGTCCTGATACCGTTTCAGGCGCTCCCACATATTTCTCGAGAAATCTTTCAGATTCGGTCGCTCTCGATACGGGTGGTCCGAAATGGCTCATGATAGGGGAGAGCTTTCTCCTGTCAACTTCTAGCACTATAACATTGCATCTTTTTTCGTCGCTCCATGAAGCTGTCCTCAAGATTTGGAAGCCATTTGCCTTCAGCAGATTCCTCAGAGAGTTCTCTGTCTTGTACAGCTGGCTCCACAGAACATCCACGACAGCCTCAACTCGGCCGAACTGAACGAAGATAATGTCCGAACCTCTTCTGGCGAGCCGACTGGCAAGTTGCCTAGCAGTCAGCGGCCTGATTCGCTGGGGATAGAAGAAGCTCAGCTTTGGTTCTTGAAGAAAGCGTCTTGAAGCCGCGACTAGGAGCCACATCTTGTCTTCTGCCACTGCAGCGGCGACGTTCCTGCCTTTGTCAACCGGATCTACAACCACCAATGGCTCCGGAAATAGATCCGGAATCTCCCCCTCCAATCCTTCATAGAATTTTTCGATGTCTACCAATTGCCCCCGCTTCCAGCTGATAGCGGCTCTGAGAAGTTCCTGAAACGATCCGTAGTTGAGCGTCAGGCTTTCGCAGAGCATCCCGCTGAATCCGCTGATCTTTATCTCAGCTCCGTAGACGCCAACGCCCTTGGCGAACTTCTTGGTCAGCCTTACCTCGTCTTTCAGTCTCTCGTCAAGCTTTGCCTTCATGTATTCAGTATGAAAAGGCGTCCTGTCAGTTGCGCTCTTCCACTTTCCTTTCTCAACCTTGAAGCAGGGAACAATGTTCACTCTTACCCCTTCAACTGAGGTTTCGATGTAAGGGTGCTCTGCGTACCTCTCCACATAGCTGCCAGCAGCCTTCCTCGCAACCTCCAAGCATCTTGTTTCAAGATCTTCACGGGTCAGCTCGGGTGAGACTCTCATGAAAATATCCACATCAGCTTCGCCGCTGAGCCACGTATCCTTTGCAACAGAGCCATCCAGTCGCACATCAGCCTCTAGACCAGCCGAAGACGCAGCCTTGGAAACTTTGAGCCGCATATTGTCAGCTATCCTGGCTATCCTTGCTCTCTCTCTGGGACTCGGAGAGATCCTCTTCGAAACCTCGTCAAGAATCTCTTGAAGAACCGGCAAACTGTTCTCCTTCGTACCAACTGATTGTCTGATACACGGCTTCCCTCTAAGATCTGGCGGTCAGCTCATAAACTGTAGAGTAAATGGGACCCTTTGGGGTGAGGGTACTCTTCTTGAGTCTAATCGATTCCACGGTCATTGACCCGAATTCTCTGTCTGACATGTCAAGAATACTGGAGTATAAGGCCTCCCTATTCCTGCCAGATTTCACCCTACTGATCGTAATGTGTGGGCTGAATCCTTTTCTATCAGCTGGAAAGCCAAGTCCTCTAAGACGCGGCTCCAACTGAGAGAAGACTCTTTGAAGTTCCTCGCCACCTCTCGTTATTCCTACCCAGACAACGTTTGGCCGGCGTGGATTTGGAAAGGCGCCTACCCCTCTTAGTTCAATTGGGAAGGATTGAAAGGCTATCTGCGCTAGCTCGTTCTTGACTTGATCCAGAAGTGGAAGCGGGACTTCTCCTAGGAACCTGAGGGTGGCATGAATGTTTTCAGGTTCAACGAGTCTGAGATCAGCTCCTGTTCGAGTTAACTCTGTCTGACAGCCCACGATCCTTTGAAGAATGACGCTGTCAGTCACGTCTACTGCCACGAAGCTTCTAACCTTCTCGAAAGACAGCTCCACCTCACCGCGGATTGTAGGTTGAGTTATCAGATTTAACGTTTCCAGGGCAACATATCTAGTGAGGACTTCACGCAGGCCAAATATGCTCCCATTCGTAACAGCATCAGGGAAATCCCTCAAGGACGCTAGGGGGGAGGGGGACAAATGTACGTACATTCTTCATGGCAGGACCACTATGAGAGCCGCGAAGGACAGATATGGTCCTGCATGAAAGGAAAGCTTAATCAAAAAATGGGCTGCCTTGAAATCATAGAAGGCGCTTGACAAAAGCCAGAGTCGGCGGAGTAGTCGATCTTTCCACGGTTGACTGGTACGGCAAAGTCACCTCAATGATATTCTTCGCCGGCTGCAACTTCAGATGCCCCTACTGCCAGAACGCCAGTCTGATTCCAGTCGAGTCCGGAAAGGAGGTCGACACTGTCGACCTACACAAGAGAGTCGAAGAGAACGTAGATGTTATCGACGCAGTTGGGTTCACTGGTGGCGAACCTTGCCTACAGGTTGAAGCTTTGAAGGATCTTGCTAGACGAGCAAAAGGTATCGGCTTGAAAGTCTTCCTGAATACGAATGGTAGCAACGCAGTAGCCGTAAGTAGTCTAGCTGATGAGGGCCTCTTGGACTACGTCGCTCTTGACGTGAAGGCGCCATTTAGGCCTGAGTCCTATGGGAGAGTTGTCGGCGTGGAGCATTTGAGCCGGGATATGACACGTAGCATCAAGGCCGTATTAGAGACATGTCTCGAGAAGAAGTTAATGGTTGAGGCTCGAACAACGATAGTTCCCAAGTTGATCGATCAAGAGACGGATGTGAGAAATGTGGCTAGTGAGGTTGTAGGTGTGGATTTGTACGTGCTTCAACAATTCAGGCCTGAGGGAGACCTGCTCGACCAAAGCTTCAAGAACCTGACGCCTCCCACTAGAGAAGATCTACTGCGGCTTGCCAAGGCTGCGGCGGAATACGGATTGAGAGAGATAAGAATTCGTACAAGGGAACGTGGTGAGGAAAAGGTTTGGCCGTAAAGAAAATTGTCGCAACTGCAGGCCTGCCGGGCGCAGGGAAGGCTCTCTTCTCCGAAGTTGCCGTTGAGTATGGCTGCCCTGTCTTTGTGTGCGGAGATGTGGTTAGAGAGGAGACTAGGAAGAGAGGGATGCCTCTAACCCCCTCCAACATGGGAGCTGTCATGCTCAAGATACGTGAGGAAGAGGGGCCAGCTGTGATCTCGAAAAGGCTGATTCCGAAGATCGACGCATCCCAATGCGATTTAGTCGTAGTCGAAGGAGTAAGAAGCCTAGAGGAAGTTGAAGAACTTCGGACACGCTACGGCAACGTCACGGTTGTTGCGATTCACGCGTCGCCTCAAATACGCTTCGACAGGCTTAGGATAAGGGATCGCGAAGATGATCCAAAAGCTTGGGACGAGTTCGAAACCAGAGATCAGCGAGAACTGAATGTGGGACTAGGCAAAATGATAGCTCTCGCGGACGAGATGATAGTAAACGAAGGGACGATCGAAGAGTTCCAAGAATACGCTAGAGCCTTTCTTCAATGGGTCTCGCTCTATGAATAGAATCGAAGTGACAGCGGAAGCACTTGTCAATCCTACAGAAGATCCGAGGAAAGTCGAGAAGGCACTGAGAGCAATATTGAAAGAGGGCTCAATCGAAAAGTTGGAACTTAGCAGGGAAAGCTTTCTCCTGCGGGCCAGAGCATACGGATTGAACTCCCTAGTTCATCTTCAAGGGTTGCTGAGACAAGATCGTATTAGAGACGCTGCGAGAGCAATACTCTTCTCAAGTGTTGCTGAAAAGACGATTCGTTTCTACCTAAACAAGCAAGTTGCATACGTCAATCACATATCATTCTCGCAGCCGAGCGGAGAGTCCCCATTAGGTCCGATAAGCGTTAAGATATCCTGCGACGATCCTGAATCACTCATAGATTGGATTGCCCCTCGATCCAGATAAGTGCAGAAGACGCAGGGAAAGAACCCAACATGGAGATCGGTCTGTCCTCTCTCTACTTAATGGGCAAACCGTTCGAATCCCTTCTTCGTTCGATCAGTCTCCATGAGGTAGGGCTTTGGGAGATTGTTGATGAGAACAGCTTGAAGCTCGATGAGCACAGAATCCAAAGCCTTCGGAAGTTGAAGCAGGAGCGCAACCTCAGGGTTACAGTCCACGCACCATTCACTGACGTTAATATTGCATCACTCGTGCCGGAGGTTCGGCAGATGGCGATGAGAAGGCTTGAACAATCTATGCGGCACGCTTCTCAGCTTGAAGCTGAGGTGTGGGTGATGCACCCGGGTCTACGGGGCGCACTCACAGCTTTCTACCCGGAGAAAGAGTGGAGGCTCAATGTTGAAGCGATAGCTAGTTTAGCAGCCCTGGCTCAGGAAATGGGCGTACAAATGTGTCTGGAGAATATGCCGAGAGGTTTCTCAGTTCTAATGAGTGATCACGAATCGTTCAATCGAATCCATGATGAACTAGGATGGGAAAGGTTCAAGATCGTCCTCGACATTGGACACGCCAACACGACAGGTGCAGTTTCGACATTTCTAGATAGGTTCAGCAGCCAGATCGTTCATGTTCACGCACATGACAATCAGGGGAGGTTAGACACGCACGACGAGATAGGCAAAGGTACAGTCAATTGGCCTACCGTAGCTCAGAAGATCAGAAAGAGTTCATGTCGAACAGTTGTTGTAGAATCAACAAACGGGGTCGATGCGAGCCTAGAGCGACTCCAACAACTCTTAGGTGATCCTAGAGTTCAATCGTCATGAGATCCGATGCCACAACTGTGTTCCGAAATATCTTCTTTGCCTCCCTGAGCAGAACTGAAGGATCTCGATACCTAGCGCTAATGTGCGTCAGCACAAGCTTCTGCACCTTTGCTGCCTTGGCCACCCTCGCGGCCTGCGCCGCCGTCGAGTGCCCATCTGGGTGAGCCTTTTCCTCCAAGGAACTATCAAAACATCCGTCATGAATTAGAACGTCGGCCTTCGAAGCCAATGAAACGATTCGACGGCTAGGTCGCGTATCCGTGGCATAAATGACCCTGACGCCAGGCCTAAAGGGACCTACGACCAAGCGAGGGTCTATCTTCCTTCCCTTGACCCTCACTGGCTTCCCCATTTGTAGCCTCTTCCAGAGAGGACCCTCAGGAACGTCAAGCCTCCTAGCCATCTGAACATTGAATCTTCCAGGCTTCGGTTTCTCTACGAAGGAGTACGCCAAGCATGAGATAACATGGTCCGCCCATGCCGCATGAACCTCGTATCGTTCCTCATCGTCGATCTTTCCAGTCTTCACCTCACAGATGTGTACAGGGAATGTGATATTGAATTGAACCGTCTCGTTCACCAACTCAACAAATCTTCTGATTCCCCTCGGACCGTAGATCTCTAGGCTGTTCTGTCTTCCAAGAAGCGCCATGGACTGTAGAAGCCCTGGGAGCCCCAGCACGTGATCGCCATGCATGTGAGAGATAAATATCTTCATCTTCCTCGTGGGACTGAGCTTCGCCATGCTCATCTGCCTCTGCGTACCTTCTCCGCAATCGAACATGAGAAGTTCCGGATCATACTTGACAACGACTGAGGGCAAATTCCTCTCTTTTGTGGGCGTGCTTCCACTCGTTCCAAGAAAAATGAGTTGCAAGCGTCTCATCAACCCACTATAGCTAGATGAGCCTCAAAACTAACACTTGCCTTGTGAGGCTTCGATGCACATATATGTCATAGCTCTCCACGATCCTGAAGCCTGCCTTTCCTGCCATGTCTACCGCTCCTGCCCCTTTTGGAGTAGCAAGACAGACAAAAGATCCTTGCCCTAGCACGTTTGGTACTTCAGTTAGGAAATCGTTCAGTAGCTTGGTTGGGGTCGATCCGGACGTTGAGGCGCCCCTGCCGTAGGGGGGATCTGTTGCAATTGAATCAACTCTTGAGAACGGCATATGTCTCGCATCCCCAAGCAAGAGTCCTTCAGGCTTCACACCGAAATGTGCAAGGTTCCTGGAAGCTCCAAGAATCATCCTCCGCTTCACGTCAACGCCGACAGCACGGCATCCGATCAGTCCCGCTTCGATAAGATGGCCTCCAATCCCACAAAAGGGATCCAGCAGAATCTGCCCTGCCCTCGGTCTTGCAAGGTTTACCATGCATCTAGCCAACTTCGGCGGCATCGTAGATGGATGAAAATATGGCCTCTTCCTAGGTCTACGACGGGCAATTGTCCCCTTCTCCCTGACGTTCGTCACGAGGACAAGCGTCACCCTTCTCGGGGAGAGGATTGCGAGAAAGGTTCGTTTCGGCATTCTCAAATCGACCTTAACTCCTCGTCCTTCTTTCAATATCAGCCTTCCAAGATCTCTCTCAAGCTGCTCCCTTCTGAGTCCCCTCTGTGCTCCAGCGAGTCTGACGCTGCGAACCGCGAAGGTCTCTCCCTCATACAAGAAGTCTGAGAGACGCGCGGATTCACATAATTTCTGGATCGTGTATCCCTCACATTCAATTTCAGAGACTACTCGTCCGCACGACTCTACCATCAAGCTTCGGGCTCCGACACTCTTTAGCGCTTGAAGACTCGACTCAAGTGTCAGAAGTCTGTATTCCGAGCTGACGATCGTATATGGCACACGCTCGGCTTCGAGGATGGCCCTTACCTCTGCCTGGGGAAGTTCAGGATGCTCTCCGGACAATAGAAAGAAAAGCCTGCATCTCTCTTGACGAGTCATTTTCTCACTAGGTCGGCTTTTGAGAGGGGTACGGAAATTCGGCGGACCTGAAACGAGACACAATCCTTCGTTCTACTGTGGCGACCTTTTCTGTGACCCCATTACGACTCTTTTCCGATTTCTTGGACACGCGACCGGACAACATTGCCACGCCTGCTCACAAGCCTCACTAAGCGCCATATCAACATGACTTAGGAATTTAAGAGACTTCGATGTCTGCCAAAATACTGAAGCTCGAAGAATTCTGTTGACGATGCTTTGCGAGTCATGTTTGGGATTCGAGACGTTTATAAGATAAGAATCTTATGTTGCATTGACGACAACTCAACCTCTGGAAGGTGCGGTATTGCTCAAGAGAGAGAATGCCAACGGAACCGTAATATGCGATGCGTTGAGTCTTTCAACAAGGGCCGAGCTACTGCGCGAACTGATCAGAGCCTATCCGGCGCGGCTCTCAATAGGACAGCTGAAGAAGAGGCTCAAACTCACCCTTGCCGACATGACTGTGCATTTTCACCTTCGAAGGTTGTCGGAGTGCGGCCTCATTGAACTGGACGGCTCAGGAAGAGGCTTCAGAGCGCTCAACCGGGCTCTGTCAATCAGATTCAACGGGAACGGCTTCCACATTGACAAGGAGGAGCTAGAGTAGTTTGCCGGAGAAAGAAGCATCTCTCTACGAAACGCTTGCAGACAACTTCGTGAGATGCTCAGTTTGTCCACATAGATGCACAATCAGGCCAGGCGGCAAAGGCGTCTGTAGAACAAGAGTAAACAGAGGGGGAAAGCTATACGCGGAAACATACGGAGAGGTCACGTCAACAGCTGTTGACCCCATAGAGAAGAAACCGCTGTTTCATTTCTGGCCTGGAAGCTATTCATTCTCAATATCTGCGGTGGGCTGCAACTTCAAAT
>Ga0315310_10000067_pt1 | contig 72569 bp, 68 predicted proteins | sample TDP5_MG_FD_203630 | JGI IMG/M metagenome (GOLD analysis project Ga0315310, IMG submission 203630) | Freshwater sediment microbial communities from Lake Towuti, South Sulawesi, Indonesia - TDP5 | ecosystem: Environmental > Aquatic > Freshwater > Lake > Sediment | place: Indonesia: South Sulawesi...
TTTAAATAAGCCATTATTAAAGGTTTATCCGAAGCCATTCTCTGAAAAGATAAACATAAGATACACGATACATGATGCAAGATGTATGATATATAACATAAAAATCTATGATGCCTCAGGCAGATTAGTTCGACAATGGAACAATGAGACGATGAGAGAATCGGACCAAATCGTCTGGGATGGCACTGATGACAAAGACTTACCTGTTCCTGCGGGAATCTACTTTATTAAACTTGAGACCTCAGATAGTGAAGTAATGCAAAAAGTTATTTTACTGAAATAACAAAGGCTGTGAGAGAAAATAAATAAAATAGGGCAAGGAAAAAAACCTTGCCCTATTTTAACAACGATGTGTGTTTCCATGCGTAGTCAACTATTGACCAATCAAAAAAATTAATTATAATTGCTAATGCCAATTGATAGCCCCTGGCGTAGATTAATTCCTGAACAGTTAAAGAATGCACCTGATTATCCAGGGATATTCGAACTTGCCGATATCCTTCAGGACCTAATATACATTGGCAGTACACCCAGTTTGGCGAGGACAATGGAGGAGATTTATCAAAAGAAGGACCCGGACTTTGGTATTGTTTCATTCTTCCGTTTTGCTACAACCCAGGATTATGAGAATGAGTATAAAAAGCTCATTGAAGATTATAAGCAGAAATACAATTGCCTACCAGCAATAAATCAGACAAAGAATAAATAATTTTATATGACCTATCCTGATTTATCGGGACTATCTACTATCTTTTTTTTCTCTAATAATTCCCTTCATCGGCACAAACATGACCGGAATTATTTCGACCTTCTCTAATTTGCCTTTAACCTTTTTAATAAGAACTAACATTTGATACTCTTCACCAAGGGGCATAACAATTCTACCGCCTTCGGCAAGTTGTTCAGTCAATGGTTCAGGCACTTTTGGCGCCGCACAGGTAATAATAATACCATCGAATGGCGCAACTTCTGTCCAGCCTAAAAAACCATCACCACATTTCACATGGACATTCTTAAAACCTAAACTTTCCAGACGCCCCGCTGCAGATTTTGCAAGTTCGGGAACAATTTCTATTGTATAGACCTCTTTAACAATCAATGATAGGACTGCTGCCTGATAACCAGAGCCCGTCCCAATTTCGAGCACCTTTTCGTCCCCTTTAAGCCCAAGTTTTTCAGTCATCAGTGCTACAATAAAAGGCTGGGAAATTGTTTGCCCTTCGCCGATCGGTAATGGTCCATCTATATAAGCATGCCTTTCATAGTCCTTTGGTACAAATTTATGTCTTTCAACCTTTCGCATTGCAGTGATGACCTGTCTGTCGGTTATACCACGGCTAATAATCTGCTCTTCCACCATCTCTTTGCGAGCAATCTCATGCCAGGGTGTTTCTTTTTTTGTATTCTTGGTGCAGGTGAAGCACGCCATTAGCAAAATATTAACGAATAACAAATGACTTCGACTATTAAATTTTCTCAAACTTAATCTTTATCAGACCGAGATTTGCATCTTTATGACCGATTACAAAAAGAGCGCCTTCAGGCTTTGATTTTGCTAAAAAGATAATCTTCGAGGCATAGAGAATAACTGAGCCTTCTTTTATACTTAGACTCTTTTTAATCTGGTCTATAATCTTTGCTGCCATGGCCCCGAATTTTTCCGCATTGTAGCCGACAGTGCATTGACTCTCAATCAAAAAGCCATCATTAGTTACAAGTCCGGCACCCAAAACTTTAGGAATTTTTGTAAGCTCTGTTAGATTCATTTTATCTTACCCCAATATCTCCCTTATCTCATCAATAATTTTTCGGGCATAAATAAAAATCAATCCTGGTTTGGCTTCAGGCTCAGTGATAACACAGAGTAGCGAATCTCCAGCAGTTATTACTGAAATTGTTTCGTTGCCTTTTTCAATTATACATTTCTCCACGGTACCTTCTTTTAAGAATTTAAACGATTCATCAGTCTCATTATATATACCGGCAATAAGTGCCGCAACCTCTTCGATATCTTTACGGGATTGATAATAATTCTGAATCAAGAGACCATCTCGTGAACAGATGAATGCACCCTTGACTGTTTTTATTTGTAATAATCTATTTATTGGTTCAGTAAGCGAGTCCAAGGGCGCTACGGGCACAACAGCTTCAATTTTTTCTTCTTTTGTTGGTTCAACTGCTTCTGCGCTTGGAACCTTTAGTTCTTCAAGACCGATTTCTCTGGGAATTCCTACATCCTCGGGAACTACTTTCTTGGGGATCTTCTCCTCTTTTACTATAATCTCTTCAGGTCTGACGATCTCGAGAGGCTTCTCCGGTTCTATCTTTTCAAATTTTTCGACGGGTGCTTCGGCTTTAATTTCCTCTAACTTTTCTGCAGGTCTTTCAATTATTTCAATCTTCTCTATTTTTTCGACTGGTTTTTTAACTACCACCTCTTCTTTCTTTGCCGGCGCCTCAACAACTGGTTTTTCAACCTTTGCCTCAACCGGGGGTGTTGGTTTGAGCATTTCGAGTTCTTGTTTTGCATCGCTGTTTTGAGGATTGATCTTTAAAACTATTTCATAATATTTTATCGCCTTTTCATACTCGCCAAGTTTTCGATAACAACGACCAAGGTAAAGGTTTTCGTTTTCACTATCTTTTGCTTCTTCATAGACGCCAGTCAAGATTTTTATTGCCTCTTCAGTATCACCTTTAATGTAGTATGCCCGACCGAGAATTATCTTTGCCAGGGTATAGGTAGGATTTCTTGCCAATCCGTCTTTCAGTATGGAAATTGCTTCATCTACCATGCCTGATGATAAATAGACATCAGCCAGCGTTGCAAAGATCAATGCCTTAGAATCTATCGTCAATTCATCAGCCATAGTTTCTTACACTCCTTTCTTTAAAATTTCGAGCATCTCCATAGTGATTCTCAGGCAGTGTCTGATTTTCTCTGCGAGTTCTTCGTCAGGACTTAAAAGCAACGCCTTCTTCCAGGTGTCACCGGCATTATCAAATTCGCCCTTTTGGACCTGTAATAAGCCGAGGTGATAATAAGGGAGTGTCTTAGACGGGTCTAATTCGATGGCCTTCTGGAGATAGGATTCGGCCTTCTGACGATTATCTTTTTCCAACCAGTAAATGCCAATAAAGACATTAGTTTCATAGAGTTCCGGATGCTCATTCTCAAGAAATTCTACATGGGGAATTGCCTTGTCCAATTCTCGTTTCTTGAGATATATTTTCAAGAGACCTAAATTTGCTGAAATATCTTTATTATTCTTATGATATAATTTGTTAAATAATTGAAGCGCCTCATCCAGTTGACCTAAGGAATAATTAACTTCTGCAAGTTCAGTCAACCAGGTTACATTGCCCTCCTCAATATCTAACAACTTCAAATATACATCCTTCGCGCTCGTTAAATTGCCAACCGATTTATAAACACCACAAAGTATTGTCATAACCTCTATGTCATCTGGATGATTTTCAATATATTGGGAAAGTAGATTGATTGCCTCATCAGGACCTTCATGCTGAAATAAAATCCTTGCCTTCAAAATAATTGCCCGATTCCAGTCTGGCTTGAGTCTAATTGCCTCTTCTATCATTTCCAGCGCTTTTTCATATTCTCTTTTTTTGAGATATGTTTCAGCTTCATTAATAAAATCCTCGGGTCCCGGAACTTCCAATTTTGGGAAAATCTCTGGAACCCCTTCAGTTACCGTCTCCTTTGTCTTCTTGAATACATAATATGGTCCAAATTCATAGAATTCAGGTGCTATCGACAACCGAAATTTATCTTTTTCATAGTTTGGCTCGATCTCCATACCCTTGCGAATAAATGATAGCCCTTCTTCATATTTACCAAGTTTCATTAAGATAAATCCTATATTGTAGTAGGCACCAGCGTAATTTGGTGAAATTACTAAAACATTTTTAAACGCATTCAGGGCCTCATCGTCCCGCCCGACCTCACCATAGATGATGCCCCGGCCGAAATGATCATCCAGTGAATCACCCTGAAAGTATTTGAGGCCGTGTTCAAAATCGCCTTTTTTGAAGTAATACATACCGAGATTAAACTTCGCCTCTTTATTACCCAAATTGGCCGCAGTCTGTAAATTTTGTATTGCATCATCAATCTTGTTTTCGCATAACTGGGTCACTGCTAAATTGTTTAGTGTTGGTGGAAAGTCCTTCTCTAAGGCAAGTGATTTTTCAAACCAAGATGTTGCCCTCACATAATCATTCTTCAATAAATATGCAACACCTATGCCATTGGCGCCTCGGGCGGCAGAAAAATCTAATTCGAGCGAACGATCAAAATGTTTAATCGCATCATCAAATTTATTGAAAAAGATATGGAGTTCACCAAGAGAAACAAATAGTTCAGGGTTGTCTGTTCTCAATTTAAGACATTCGTCAAATTCCCTCTTCGCCTCATTAAATAGACCTTTATTCAGATAGGTAATTCCTAAATTATAATGCACCTGGTACTCATTAACGGAAACCTTTGATATACCAAGTTGCCCTTTTAAAAATTCCCAGTGTGCCTTATGTTCTTTTAAATCAATGGGCAGATTTGGCTCAAACTGAGCAAGGGCAGGGTTCAGGGCGATTGCCTTCTTGATTTCTTCGACACCATCTTTTATCTTTCCCTTCTCACCCAATGCAAAACCTAAAAATAGATGCCCTTCTGCCGATGATGAGTCTAAAGTAAGGGACTCATAGAAATTTTTTATTGCCAGGTCAATTACACCTTTATTAAAATAGGTCTCACCCAAGAGACGATAACCTTCTGGATTTATTTTTAACTCTAAACTCCTTTTAATCTCTTCCAGGGCATCGTCATATTTTCCTAAAATCTTCAGGGTTGTGCCCAGCCCAAAATGTGCCTCATATGAACCAGGATTGAAGTCTAATACCTTTTTATAAAATATTATTGCTTGTGAATAACGATTCAATTTGCGATATGTATCGGCAAGTTCTAAAGTTCTCTTCTCGTCAAATGGCTCGACATCAATAATCCTGGCTAATTCTTTAATCTTCTGTTCGAGATGTCCCGATTTCTTTAGGATTATTTCTAAGTTATTCCGGGCAAGAATAAAATTGGGATCAATCTGCAAAGCCTTTTCCAATTCTTCGATTGCCTCATCGTATAACCCTTTGTTATAATAGACAACAGCAAGATTATTGTGTGCACCAGAATCATTAACTGGTATCCTCTGCGCAAAACTTTTTAGTATCTTGTATTCTTCGGAAGATATCATGTAATCAGATTTAATTTTTTAAGCATTATTTCTAAACTCGCGCTATCCGGCAGAAGAAGAAAATAGGCATGAAGCGGCTTCTTTGTATCATCAAAATCGAATTCAGTTTCGATACAGAAAATAAAATCTTTTTCCCTGCCGAATTCGACAACAACGCTTGAAAGTACTGCCCCAATCATATCAATAATCATCCCCGGCACAGATGGCAAAATCAAAAGACTCAATAACTCGCCAAGCGCATTCATATAAGAACAAGACAGAATATTGGAAACCTCTTTCAGGAGTGATTCTTGTAGTTCTATAGAGCTCTCTTGACGTTCAGGCATCAAAAGCCCTGCGAGGTCCTGTGCATCATCATAAGGAAAGAGAAGTAAGGTGCGGCCGGTCAAATCACCCAGGAAATATAATAAAACAGAGGCAACAACATCATTCGGGTCGGCAATTTTTAAAATTACATCTTCAAGGGCACCGGTAAGAATCTTTGGCACCCTGACCATAACCTTTTTGCCTAACAGTTGAGACAATGAGGTAGCGGCGTGACCACTTCCTATATTTGCTACTTCGATCAACGCATCAATTTGCATCGGTGATAAACTTTTTGCATCAATCATCCTAACCCCCCTGGATCAAGAATTAAAATTGGAAGTCCATCAGAATGTATCGAACACCCTGAAAATAGTGTGTGTGGTAGAAGAGGATCCAATTTTTTAACAACAATCTCCTCTTCGCCAATAATACCATCAGTTACAAACCCACGACGGATACCTTGATATTTCGAAACTATAACTGATTTTCTGCCGGGTTTGCTGGGATAACCCAACTTCTCTCCTACCCTAACTAATGGCAGAATTTCATCTCGCAAAGGATAGAGCTCACGGTGATACACAGTTTTAAAAGATAATTCCTCGGCATAAAATGTCTCCTGGATATAACTCAATGGGAGTGCAAATCTCTGCCCATTAAGGATAAAGATCATGCCCCTTACAATCGCGAGGCTCAGGGGCAACTCAACTGTAAAACATGACCCTTTACCAAATTCTGATATAATCTCTAACTTACCACCAAGTTTTGTAATTGTTGAATTAACAATATCTAATCCAATCCCCCGTCCGGAAATTGTCGAAACTGTTTTTTTGGTTGAAAAATTTGGGTTCACCAAAATTCGATAGAGGTCTTCTTTATTCAAATACTGTGCCTCAACTGTGGTAATGATGTTCCGTTCAATAGCCTGTTGACGAACCTCCTCCAGATTAATCCCACGACCATTATCACTTACTGAAATTCTTATCCTCTCCCTTTCCCTTATTGCTGTTAAAGAAATTGTACCCTTCTCTTGTATACCATGGTCCAGGGCATTGCGAAGTAGATGTAGCAAAGGCTCTTTCAAAACATCTATAATGGAACGGTCCACCTCGATCTCTCCCCCCACAATCGCAAATTCAACTCCTTTCTGTTGTCTCTTTGCTTCGTCTCTTAGCCACCGTGGGAAAAATTCGAACACCGTTAATAGCGGCAGCATCCTTAATCTCATGACTTCATCCTGTAGCGAAGATATGTGTCGTGATACAGTTTCAGTAGTCGCGATGAGCCCGCTATCCCCAGTTTGTCGGCTCAATATTAGGAGTCTCGATCTTGCAATCATCAATTCATTCGTGAGATTAAACAGTTTATCGAGTTTTTCCATTTTAATCCTTATTTCAGTAATCTCCTTTGCTACTTTTTTACCTCTTTCAATCTTGACCTCTTCGCCCTTCTTAAGTTTTTCTATGATATCAATAATTTCTGTTGATGGTGGTGTTTCCTTTTTATCTTTGATCGCCTGCAATGATTCATTAAGAAAATCAACGACAACAAAGAGAAAATCGAGAATAATTGAGTTTATCTCACCCTTTGACTTGGCATCTCCTAATAGGTCCTCAATGCGATGACTGACAAGCGCAAGGTCGTCAAAACCCATTGTTTGTGCCATACCCTTTATCGTATGAAACACCCTGAAGACCTCTAATATTGATGGTAGATTTTTTTTATTAGATTCTAAATTGAGCAACTCTTTATCGAGTTGTTTAATATATTGTTCGGTTTCGCTAATAAATAACTCTAAATAATTTGCCATTATTTTTTCGTTATCCGTTCAATTGACTCCAACACCCTTGATGGCTGAAATGGCTTCACCACATAATCCAATGCACCGGCTTGAACTGCCTCAAGAACGAGTGCCTGTTGTCCCATCGCTGAAACCATTAGAATCTTTGCCTTCGAATCAATCTTCCGAATTTCTTTAACGGCTTCAATACCACTCATGTCCGGCATAATTATATCCATCGTCACAAGGTCTGGTTTCAGTTCCCTGTATCGCTCAACTGCCTCTTTACCGGTTGATGCCTCACCGCAGACCGTGTGTCCACCCTTCTCTAATATGTCAGCCAGCATACGACGCATAAACATTGCGTCGTCTACAATCAAGACCCTCATTTATCCTCCTTTGATAATGTCTTGGCTAAGTTTAAAATAAGGATTGGTTTCTCTTCGGTATCATAGACACCAAGGAAAAAATCCTTTTCTTGCCTCGTAGAAAGAAGTTCCGAATTCTTATTAATATCGCGCTCATTTATTTTTTTCGTCCCGAGTAAATAGTCTAACTTCAATCCCGCCACCCTTCCTTCCTCCTCGACAACCAATAAAATATTGCTTTGCTCTTCGCCTTTCAGTCCCAAGCGCTTCTTTAGCGAGATGACGGGAACAACCTCTCCCCTCACATTAACCAAACCCAGTAAAAATACCGGGGAGCGTGGCACAGGCACAGGATTTTGCGCTTCAGTAACCTCACGAACCTTGGTAATATCTATACCAATGTGTTCTTCACCAATCTTGAATACAATAATCGTATCCATCAATAGCTCCATAAATTCCTGAATCGAACGACTCCAAAAGGATCAATTTTAAAACCACCAATATTTTTTGAAACAACATAAGAATCAACACCGTGGCCCAGAAATATCCATGGCGCATCGTTAACGATTATTTGTTCAATTTTTTGATACATTTCGAAACGTCTCTTCCTGCTCCGTTCAGCCCTTGCCGCCTCAATCATTTCATCAACTTCTTTGTTACTATAAAAACTGATGTTACCTGAATGGCCAAAACTCTTTGAATGAAAATTAGGATAAAGGAAATTATCCGGGTCGCCATTGTCTGAAATCCAACCACGCAAACTTAAAAGGCTTTTCCCGCTATAACACTTCTCTAGGAGGGTTTTCCAGGATAGGGGATTCAGTGTTAAGGATATGCCAATCTTTGCGACCGATTCCTTAATAAATTCTGCCCTTTTCATCACACCTTCCCCTTCTCTTATGTCGAATACAAAAGAATCATTAATTCCTGAACCGAATCCTGCCTCATCCATTAAATCCCTTGCCTTCCTCAAATTATAAGGATAACAGACCAGTTTTGGATTATAGGCAAATATTCCTGGGGGCAAGATACCATGCCCGGGGATTGTTCGATCAGACATTAATACCTTTGCGTAATATTCTTTATCAATTGCATAATTCATCGCCTGCCTGACCTTTTTGTTACTAAAGGGTGTATCCATGACAGTATTGATTCCAATGTACTGAGTCGAAAGGACAGGACCTGATATAATCTCTTCTGGTGGGAATTCCTTGACCATGCTGGCGGACAAAGACATTATTGAAAGCCCGCCTTTCTTAAATAATTCCAATGCCTCATTATCATCAGGTACAATTTTAATTATTACCCTATCAATGACGGCCCGACCATCAAAGAAGTCTTCAAATACCTCCAAAAAAATTTCTCTACCCTTATCCCAATGGACAAAACGAAAAGGGCCACAGCTAATGGGATGGTCAGCTGAAAAATTTTGAGGGGTGATATCGCAGACACCGCAGGCAAGATTAGCAAGAAATGGTATATATGGATATTTTAGAACAAAGCGGATACGATATTCATCAAGGATTATAATGTCTTGAACATAATCAATGAAATTTGCATTTGGTCCTTGGCTAACCCGACGTATAGATTTAAACACATCGCTTGAAGTAACAGTCGAATCATCATGGAATTTAACACCTTTTTTGATTGTAAAATCCCAAACCCGACCATCCTTTGATAATGAAAATGAATCTGCAACCCCAGGGATAAGATGATTTAAGGAATCGAAGGTCAATAATCCAGTGCATATCTGTTCTATGACCTGATGACTCATTGCATCTGTTTTATTCGCTGGATCTAAGATGATCGGGTCGGTATTTTCGCGAAACACAATTGTCTTCGACTTTTTTTCAAGAATAACCACATCCCTTTCGTATTGATTAAGGATATTCAAAATTTGTGATGAGGTATCGCCACTCGCATGAATTGCATTAACATAGCGCAAAAAATCCTTACTAATTATCTTATAATTATCATCAAAGGCATTAAACTTTTCACCGAGTTCTCGGCATTGATTAATCATTGTGGATGTAGAATCGATCATTTCTTGTGAAAGACTATCAAGGTTTTCGAGTACCTTTCTATTTTCTTCACAATTCGCAATGGCTGATCTTAAAGAAGCAATACCCTGTTCAACATCACTCATACTTTTGATAAGAAGCGAAGCGAGCTGCGAAAAATCTTTTAACATCTCACCCTCTATCTCCCCTATCTTGTTTATAAATGAGGTCGTCTTTTGCGAGAGGTCTTTTATCTCTTTTGTTACGACACCCAAAGACGATGCATACTCGCCACCCCGGGCACTTTCGATACCCGCATAAAGGCCAAGAAGCCTTGAGCGCTCGGTGATTCTTCTAAGTTCATGTAAGGGATTATCAATACCACCGGTCATCTCTTTTATGGAAATCAATTTTTTATTCAATGTGCTTAAAATTTCGATAATATCTTGATAAAATACCGTGCCTTTTAGGAGAACATCCAGTGCTAAGGAGTTGGTCTTAGACCAATTTTTTATCTCATTGGCTATGCTTTCCATTGTTTGATGTAGGTGATTTGATTCAGAAACAAATTGTAAAATTAGTCGATCGAAAGATTCAGTCTCGAGTCTCTCTAATTCTTCAATTGATAAACCTTTGAGGGTCTTATCCTCTTTTTTTGAAGAACTCGTGAGGACAATCTTAAAGGAATTTAAGATACGAGAAAAACTCGAGTTATCTTTAACATTCAAAAGATCATCCTTAATATTATTTATATGCTGAAAAAAAGCCCCTAAAAATATTTCGATGATTGCCGCCGTCTGGGTAGTATTATAGAAATCATCCAAACGGCCTGATAATGTTTCATTGTCCTTTATTAATTTGTTGTGCAGTTCTTTCTGCGAAATGATAGATTCAGAAATCCCTTTGAGCCCGGATTCAATTTCTGGCACAAGTGCGATAAGTTCGTTGACAATATTCGTAAATTTGTTGGCAATCTCCCTCAAATAAGAAATAATATTACCAATTCTCTGCAAATCAGCGCTGAGTTCTTCCATACCCTTGATAATTTTATCAGATACCTCCGGGATTAGTTTGGTTGGCTTTTGTGAACTACGTACAAGGCTGGTCATCTCTCGGGCAATTACCTCAAAGCCTCTCCCCTGTTTTCCTGCATGAAATGCTGTTATGCCGGCGTTGCGAGAAGCAACCTCAATAGAATCCGAAACAATACCTATGTTTTTAATGATGTCCTCAAGTTGAATCCCACCAGTATGTATCTTTTCGAATGTCCTGGATATATTGTTGAGGTCTTCACTCACCTGAGAGGACATTGATAATGATTCATTGACCTTGGCAATACCCTGATGCAACAGCTCTTTTGTCTTCTTAATCTCCTGGTCAAATACCGATGTGCCTTCAAATTCCAATTCTACAGTTGCTGATAGATTATCAAATTTCTTGCGAATCTCAGTAAGAAGTTCGGTCTCGGTCTGAAGGATATCCTCTATTCCCCTTCCGGCTTCTAAAAAATTCTTAAACTGCTCATTATAACTTTCCAAGGGCGTCTTTAGCTTGTTAATAACTTTCCATAAGTCTATTTGCATATCATTATTTTATAAAATTTTTGCATAATGTCAAGTGCTATTTATTAAAAGATAAATATTAATGCGACACCGAAGATTGCAATGATAGTACCCAAGATTGCCCGCATGGTAACCTTTTCCTCAAAAATCCAATGGGAAAGTGGAATTAGAATGATTGGTGGCAGTGCCATCAAGGTTGAGGCAATTCCTATATAGGCATGTTGAATCGCCACAAGTGATAGGAACACGCCCAAAAATGGTCCTAAAAATGCACCTCCAACAATGGTCCATCGAGCAGTTTTATTACCTATCTTTTTTACTGTCTCAGATGCCTCCCCTTGCAGACCGGCAAAGAGCCAAATTGCAATTGTGGCAATGAAAATCCTGATTAAATTTCCTGAAAGTGCAGAAAAGTTATCAACCAACCCTTTCTTAGAAAGATAGAGTCCGAGTGCCTGACAAAAAGCTGCACCCAGACCATAGAGCACACCGTTAAAATAATGAGCGCCTTTATGGTCATCGTTTTTTCGCTCTAAAATTACCCAGCTAATTCCAAGCAGGGTGATGGCGATAGCGAGGATTTTGGATAGACTTAAAATTTCACTTAAAAAAAACCAGGCAATAATTGTGCCAAATATTGGTGCTAAGGACATCATCAGCATAGTAAGCCTTGGTCCAATCAAAACGAATGCCCTAAATAGTAATGAATCGCCAATCGTAAAACCGATGACACCTGATACGCCGAACCAGAACCAGTGGATACCTGAGGCATCTATGGGCAGAAATTCGCCGAATGTAATAAAATTGGTTATCATCAAAAGGAATAAGGCAAGTGTTAATCTTAATCGGTTTACCTCATTTGAGCCAATGAGCCTTGAGGCAATGGTAAAGAATATCGAGCCACATGACCAACACAAGGCAGTGCCCAATGCTGCAAATTCGCCAATATTACTCTTCATAAATTTTTTCCTCGAGCAACCAATTACTTTCTAACCAGCACCAATCATAAGTAGAAGTGATGGTTTATTTGTCATCTTACTCGTTCTAACTGTTATAATCCAGCTCTTAATGGCTGGGTTATTAAATAAAATGCCAGGACGCAGAATCGAACTGCGGACACCCGGATTTTCAGTCCGGTGCTCTACCAACTGAGCTACCCTGGCTTGATGCTCCATTATATTCGAATTTAATACAATGTCAATATTCAAATGTGGGAGCTCTTGCACATAGATTGACAGAATATACTTTTCTTGTATAATTACCAAATCTCATTACAAGGGGTGAAGATATGATTTCCATGATAGTTGTCGTATCAATATTAGTGTTATTGATTGCCTATCGTTTTTATGGTAAATTTTTGGTTGGGCAGATGAAATTAGACGATTCCTCTCCAACGCCCGCATGCCAGATAAATGATGGGATTGATTATATTCCTGCAAAACCTGCACTTTTATTGGGTCAACATTTCTCGGCGATTGCTGCCGCAGGTCCGATCGTTGGTCCGATACTTGCAGCGACCTGGTTCGGCTGGGCGCCTGCCCTGCTATGGATAATATTCGGCTCAATCTTTATTGGTGGTGTCCACGATTTTTCCAGCCTCGTCGTTTCAATCCGACACAAGGCTGCATCAATTGGTAAAATTGTGAAAGAACATATGTCACACACTTCACACATCCTCTTTTTGATCTTCGTCTGGCTCGCATTAATGTATGTTATCATTGCCTTTACCGACATAACTGCCCAGACCTTCAAGACTATCTTAGGTGATGTTGCCTATGGAGCGGGCATAGCCGCTTCTTCGATTCTTTACATCCTTGCTGGTATGCTCTTGGGAATACTATTATATATATTTAAATTGAAACTGTGGATTGCCACTGCCGTTTTTTTACCATTGGTATTATTTATTGTCTGGATTGGACCACACCTACCACAGCCAATATTATCGTCCTTGGCCCATCTCTCTGCCAAACAATGGGATATCTACCTGTTGATCTATTGTTTTATCGCCTCGGTCATACCGATGTGGCTACTGCTTCAGCCGCGCGGTTATCTTGGTGGCTGGTTACTTTACCTCACAATCATTATCGGATTGATCGGTGCCTTATTTGGTGGTTTCAGAATCGAATATCCTGCATTCAATACTCAAGGACTGGCAAGTTTAGTCAATGGAAAGCTAATCTTCCCTATCCTTTTCATCACTGTAGCATGCGGTGCCTGTTCTGGATTTCATGGGATAGTAAGTTCTGGTACAACATCGAAGCAACTCTCAAAAGAATCTGATGCCCGTATTGTTGGCTATGGTGGTATGCTCCTTGAAGGTATTGTTGCTATATTAGCCCTGGCAACAGTGATAATGCTTCCCAAGGGCGCAAATATGCTCAAGGCAGACCCCAATCTCATCTATGCCAATGGTCTTGCACGGTATCTGAACCTCATCGGTATTGGGTTTAGAATCGCCTTCCCCTTTGTATTACTTGCCTTTTCAACCTTTGTATATGATACACTTGATGTCTGCACAAGATTGGGAAGGTATATTTTCCAGGAGATTATTGGCATCAGCACACGCATCGGTGGTATTATCGCTACATTGGCAACTTTATCATTACCGTTGGTTTTTCTCATGATGACCAAAGAGAAAGGTTATCTGGTTGCCTGGCCAATATTCGGAACGAGCAATCAACTGCTGGCAAGTTTAATACTCCTTGCAATCACGGTCTGGCTTATCAAGGGCAGCAAAAATGTAATATACACTGTTATCCCGATGATTTTTATGATGGCAATGACCCTCTGGTCATTGATACTACAGATTATTACTTTTTTAAATGTCTTACCAGATATTTCTGCTGGCAAACAAGTAAAACCAGATATAATAATTTCCGGAATCTTTGGCATAATACTCTTTATTCTGAGTATCTGGCTTATCTTTGAGGCAATAAATGTGTTAGTTCTAAAAAAGAGTAATAGATAGACAGTATGGCATTCCCTAACTGGATAAACCACAAAAATATCTTTTTTGTCTAAATTTATATAATTTCCAATAGTGCATCTAATCATGAAAGGAGAGTAGTTATGGAAGAGAACAAAGACGAAATTAAGAAGATTCACGATGAGATTGAAAAAGCGAGCGTTGTAGTTCAAAGTTTAACAAATGAAATTGACAAGGCAATTGTTGGGCAGAGGTATCTAATCAATAGACTATTAGTAGGTTTATTAGCCAATGGCCATATCCTTATTGAAGGTGTGCCGGGTCTGGCAAAGACTTATGCAGTCCGAACCCTTGCAAAGACGATAAAGGCAAAGTTTCAGCGGATTCAATTCACGCCTGATTTATTGCCTGCGGATATTATCGGGACCCTTGTATATAACCAGCGAACCAATGAATTTACTGTAAGCAAAGGGCCAATCTTTGCCAATCTTATTCTGTCGGATGAGATAAACCGGACACCACCAAAGGTCCAGAGCGCACTCCTTGAGGCAATGCAGGAGCGGCAAGTGACGATTGGTGAAGAGACATTCAAACTGGAAGAGCCATTTCTGGTTCTGGCAACCCAGAATCCAATTGAACAGGAAGGGACCTATCCTTTGCCCGAGGCACAGGTTGATAGATTCTTATTAAAGGTAAAGATCACCTATCCGACAAAAGAAGAGGAGAAGGAAATTATGGAAAGGATTGCGGTCCATGGTGAACCAGAGATTAAATCAGTGGTAAGTCCCGGGGCAATTCTCAATGCCCGAGAGTTATGTAAGAAGATTTATATTGATAAGAAGATCAAGGACTATATTGTTGACCTGGTCTTTGCGACAAGGGAACCGGACAGGTATAATCTCAACGATCTCAAAGGGCTTATTCGGTATGGTGCTTCACCACGTGCATCAATCTATCTTGCCACAACATCGCGGGCACTTGCCTTCTTAAAAAGAAGGGGGTTTGTAATTCCTGAGGATATTAAGGAACTTGCCCCTGATGTTCTGCGGCATCGCATCATCCTTACCTACGAGGCAGAGGCGGAGGAGATAACGACCGATGATATAGTTCAAAAAGTGCTGGCTGGTATTGAGGTGCCATAAAACCGATGAAAGATTTTAACCGAGCGTAGCAGGATTATCTTGCACAAATGATATCCTTCGAGTTTATAAAAAAGATACATGAAATCGAAATTCGCACAAAAAAGATTGTTAATACGACATTTGCCGGTGAATATAAGTCAACATTCAAAGGAACTGGTATTGAGTTTGTGGATGTCCGGGAATACCTGCCCGGCGATGATATTCGGGCAATCGATTGGAAGGTCTCTGCCCGGATGGCACGTCCTTATGTAAAGAAGTTTGTTGAAGAACGCGAACTCACTGTAATTCTTTGTGTGGATACCTCAGGCTCAAGCCATTTTGGAACAAAAAATCTCTTAAAGGTTGAACTTGCTGCCGAGGTTGCGGCGACTCTGGCGTTCTCTGCAGTACGCAATAATGACAAAGTAGGCCTTCTCTTCTTTACCGACAGAATAGAAAAGTACATCCCGCCAAAAAAAGGTCGTTTCCATGTGTTGCGTCTTATTCGCGATATTCTCTATTTCCAACCCGAGCAAATGGGAACGAACCCAGTCCAGGTGTTTGAATTCCTAATGCACATTCTCAAACACCGGGCGATCATTTTTTTTATCAGCGATTTCCTTGGCGATGAGTTTGTGCCTGATAAGCTACGCATTCCGCTCGGTGTTACTGCCCGCAAACATGACTTGGTGATAATCAAAATCAGCGATCCCAGAGAAAAGGAGATACCACCAATAGGTCTTGTTGAATTAGAAGACCTGGAAAGCGGCGCGACGATTGCAGTTGATACCCGTGACCGAAATCTTATGAATAGCTATTTCAAATATCGAAATGAAAAGGATGCGGCAACAGAGAGGCTCTTAAAGCTATTGGGCATTGACAGTATAAATCTCTCAACTGCTGAGGACTTTACTCCAAAGCTCCACAAATTCTTTGAAGAGAGGGCAAGGCGATACAGATGACCAATATAAATTCGAAAGAGGTTATCGTGATATGATTTTAATTTTTCTGATGTTTTCACAGATTGAGGCAACGGCAAATCTATCAAAGAATTTTGTGAATAAAAAATTGACGGTTGGCGACCAATTTGAGATAATTGCAGAACTGACCTCACCAGCAGGTAAAAAATTCTCTGAACCTTTTGTTGACTTGCTTGAACCATTTGTAATCATCAATCAGGAACACAAGAGTATCCAAGAAAAAGGGCATTTGAGAACTATTTATATTTTAAAAGTCGCGCCATTCAATGTGGGTGACATGAGGTTTCCACCAATCAAATTCATCCTCAAGGACAGCACCGGGATAGACACCATAAAGACCAATGAGGTGCCAGTTAAGGTTAATTCTGTCCTACCAGAGGGAATGAAAGATATCAACGACATTAAAGAGGCGATAGAATTTCCTAATCCCCTGCCATTAATAATCTTTATAATTGTCATTGGTGTAGGTATTTTAGGTTTTATCGGATTCAAATTATACAAGAGATACGAGCGTGTAAGACTTGAGACAAAACCTTCAGTTCCTTGCTGGGAAGAGGCAATTGAGGCAATCAACAATCTTTTAAAACAGGAACTCATTTCTGCTGGACTTTTAAAGAAATTCTACTATTCACTGAGCGAGATTCTGAAAAGGTATTTGGAATATAGATTTGGATTTCCAGCAATTGAGCAGACCACGACCGAAATTATTTATAGTATGAAAAAAGAAAAAATTTCTTTGCGCGAGGGGTTTGGTGAATTCTTTGCCCGTGCTGATTTGGTGAAGTATGCGAAATACATACCGCCACAGGCAGATATTGAGGCAATCATCTATCAGGCAAAGGACCTGATCACAAAGACAATACCAAAAGAAGAACCAATGGAGCATAAATGAGGTTCTGCCATCCTTTATATCTGCTGCTCTTTATACCGCTTGCCGGGCTTATCTACTGGGAATTAAAAAAACGCACGGGAACGATTAAATTTTCAGACATAACATTCTTCAAGGCAGGTAATAAGAGAGGCAGAATTCTGAGTATTTTTTCAAAAACCCTGAGCATATCAATTCTGTTTTTTATTATTCTCAGCCTTGCCCGCCCACAAAAGGGCAGGATCTACGAAGAGACCGAAACCAGAGGCGTTGATATTATGCTCTGCCTCGATATCTCAGGCACAATGCAGGCCGAGGATTTTCATCCCAGAAATCGCCTCTTTGTTGCCAAAGAGACGGCAAAGGAATTTGTGTCTAAGAGAAAAGGTGATAGGATAGGGCTGGTTATATTTTCAGGCTTGCCAATGACCCAATGTCCCCTCACCACAGACCACAAGATTCTTACTGATATAATTGACCGAATCGAATATGGTATTGTACCTGATGGCACAGCGATTGGTATGGGACTGTCAACCGCGGTCTCACGATTAAAAGATTCGAAGGCAAAGGAGAGATTGGCGATTCTTTTGACTGACGGCTTGAATAATACAGGTGAGATAGACCCGATTACGGCAGCGAAACTCGCCCAGAGTTATGGCATAAAGGTTTACTGTATCGGTGTTGGCTCAAAGGGTCCTGTGCCTATGCCAGTCAATCATCCAATTTATGGTCGGATTTATGTGCAGGAGGAGATTGATTTTGATATGCAGGTATTAGAGGAGATTTCTGCACTTACGCAGGGCAAACCATTCCTTGCTACAGATGCAATGGCTTTAAAGACAATCTATGATGAAATCGACAAGATGGAGCCGACGACCTTCAAAGTCACCCGGCATACGATCTATTCAGAAAAGGCAGGAAATTTTATGCTTCCGGCGATGGTCATTGCTGTTTTATCATCTTTGTTTACAGCAATTTTTTTACGGAAACTACCATGATTAAATGGGCTGAACCAGAATATCTATATCTCCTTTTTGTAATTCCAGTAATTATTTGTGGTATTGTGATTCTAATATTGCTCAAGAAAAGGGCATTGAAGAGGTTTGCAGATACAGATTTGATTTCGCTATTAGTAGAATCATTCAGCCATAAATTATTCATATTGAAATCATTTCTCTTTGTGCTGGGGTTGATATTTTTGATTATCAGTCTCGCCCGTCCTCGCTGGGGAGAGAAACTGCAGGTCTACAAGGGCAGTGGGATTGATGTGGTAATTGCCCTTGATGCCTCAAAGAGTATGTTTGCCCAGGATATAAAACCATCACGACTTGAGCGGGCAAAACAGGATATTACATACCTGCTCGATAACCTGGGCACGCACCAGGTCGGGCTTACTGCATTTGCCGGCGACTGTTATGTGATGTGCCCATTGACAACGGATGTGGATGCAGTTAAACTATTTCTGGATATTATTGACCCTCATATGATACCGAGACCTGGAACAAATATTGGCAAGGCGCTCGCAGTTTCAAACTCTCTGTTCAATCCCAAAGAAGAGACATACAAGGCACTAATCCTCTTTACCGATGGCGATAACCTTGAAGGTGACCCGACGCCACAGGTAGATTATGCAAGTGAACAGGGTGTTAGAATCTTTACTGTGGGTATTGGCAGTCTTGAGGGTTCACCTGTGCCTGAGACCGGTTCTTCAGCAGGAAGTATAACCTATAAAAAGGATAAAGAAGGAAATATCGTTATGTCGAGGCTCGCTGAAAGGCTTCTCCTCACGCTTGCTAAGGTTACCAATGGCCGATACTTCCGCGCAGATGGTCTTTATATCAACCGCCTTATTGATGAAATTGATAAGATGAAAAAGAAGGAAATTGGTGGCGGAGAATATGTGCAGTTTGAAGAACGTTACCAATACTTTCTCATCTTTGCATTTCTGTTCTTCTTTTTGAGCATCTTTTTGAGTGACCGGAGGGGAAGATGGATATGAATAAATACATATATCTAAATACCAAAATATCTAAATGCCTAAAATTTAAGGAACTTGGATGGTTTATCTTCACAGTCTTATTTTTGGCCCACATTGCCCTATCTGATGTTGGTTCAAATATGCGCAAAGGGAATAGCCTGATGCGCCAGGGCAAGTATGAAGAGGCGCTCAAGAAGTATGAGGCGGCATTGGTCATTGAACCGGATAATATCAAGATTCACTATAATATGGGTCGTGCACTACACAAAATGGGTAAGTATCCTGAGGCAATATCTGAATTCGAACTCGGACTCTTGACAAAGGATAAGAAATTCCAAGCACAAACATTCTATAATATCGGCAACTGCCAGTTCAAGCAAGGACAACTTGAATCTGCAATCAACTCTTACAAGACCTCACTCTTACTGAACCCCAAGGATATGAAGGCAAAACAGAATCTCGAATTCTGCCTGAAGTTGAAAGAGGAACTGAAGAATAGACCCCAATCAGATTCTACAAAACAAAATCAACAGCAACAGCCAGGGCAACCACAGCCACAGATGCAGAAAGGTCAAATGAACAGAGAAGAGGCAGAAAGGGTGCTTGAGGCATTGAAAAATAAAGAAAAAGAGAATAGGAAAAAGAGACCAAGGATAGAAAGGGAGAAGGTTGAAAAGGATTGGTAATTTTTTAAAAAAAGTTAATCGTCAATGGTTTTATGGCATTGCGGACGGCATCGTGAAAAGGCATCGTAATCCGGTAATAATGAGTTTGTTTTTTTTGCTATTTTTATCATCTTTGTTTTCCGCTGAATTGAACTTTTCAGCCTCGGTTGACCGCACGATAGTCGGTTTGGGCGAAACCTTTACACTAAATGTCAGCGTTAGTGGTGAAAATACTGGGAATATCCCCTCACCCAAATTGCCTGACCTTTTAGATTTCAATATCTACGGCAGGTCAACATCCCAGTCAACGAACATCTCGATAATTAATGGCAAGATGGTTCAGCAAGGCACTGTCAATTTTATCTATACCCTGAGTCCAAAGATAATTGGAAAATTGACCATTGGACCATGTAAGATGGATTACGGAGGAAAGACCTACGAAACCCAGACGATTGAAATTGAGGTAGTAAAGGGAGTAACCCAGGCACCACCTGCCCAGACACAGCCGCCTGTAGCACCACCCAGTGCAGGTGATGGAAATCTATTGGTTCTGGCTGTTCCCAGTCGCACTGAAGCCTTCTGGGGAGAGCAGATAAATGTCAGTTTTTATCTTTATACCAGATACTCAATCACCAACGTGGAGTTTGTGAAATTGCCAAGTTTTAGTGGTTTCTGGGTAGAAACCCTCAATGAACCGAGGCAGCTCAATTATCAGACAAAGGTTTATAATGGTAAGCAATATTATGTTGCCCTTATCAAGAGCGTTGCCCTTTTTCCCGTAACCAGTGGCGTGTTAAAGGTTGAACCAATGGAATTGAATGTGGATATAGAGCGCCCGCCTCGTGACTTCTTTGATTTCTTTGGTATAAATCAAAGATTAAAGATAGAGTCTAAGCCAATCACCATAAATGTCTCGGTACTTCCAGTGGAGAATAAACCCGAAGATTTCAGCGGCGGAGTTGGTAAGTTTGGTATCACCGCCGCCCTGGACCGCGATTCTGCAGTTGGTGGTGCACCTATCAATCTGATTATAAGAGTAAGTGGTACTGGCAATATTCGGCTCATAGAAAAACCTAAGATTCCCACAATACCAAACCTGAAGATTCTTGAGCCTGAGACAAAAGAGGATATTCAAACAACCGGTAATACAATAAAAGGGACGAAGGAGTTCAGATTCCCTGTAATTGCCCAGGCAGATGGTGAGTATTACATTCCAGAAATAAAGATTGCCTATTTTGACCCTCTAAAAAAGAAATACGAGACTATCCAAACAACGGGATTAAAATTTACTGCCTCGGGAACATCTGCAATCGCTGTAGTTACTGAACAGGGAGGCATAAAGGTTTTGGGCACAGATATCAGGCATATCAAATCTGATGCCAGAAGTTTGTCGGTTCAAAAAAATGACACACCAAAATGGGCTTTGATATTATATGTGATCTCATTTTTAATAATTGGCATTTCCTTGATTTATCAAAGGCATCAATCAAGGCTTTTGGTTGACCATGCCTATGCCCGGAGAATAAGGTCTGGTCGGTTTTTCCAGAAAAGGATGAAACAGGTTGAGGAATTCCTAAAAAAGGATGATAAGAAGAATTTCTACAGCAGTCTCAACAAGGCAATCCTCGGTTATATTGGAGACCGCTATAATCTCTCCATTGGTGTATTGACTAAAGAACAATTAAAGGATGAACTCTCAAATAGGGGTGCCTCAAAAGAACTGCTTGACCAGTTATTCCAGGTCATTGAAGATTGTGACCATGCCAGCTATGCACCCCAGCTTGTTGGTTGTGCAGAACCTGGCGAAGTCCTTAAAAAGGTGAAAGAACTTATCACCAATCTATGAATCTCTTTTTTATTATTTTAATAAGTGCACAGAATCCAGTTGAACTATACAATCAGGGGAATAGTTATTATAACAGCAAGGATTATCAGTCAGCGATCACATGCTATGAGCAGGCGTTGGAGTTAGGTCTGAATAAAGATATATACTACAATCTTGGTAATGCCTATTTCAAGCTCAATAAGATTGGCCGGGCAATCATTCAATATCAGCGGGCAAGGTTGATTGCGCCCCGGGACAATGATATAATTGACAATCTCAATTTTGCTCGTAATTATCGGGCTGATAAAATAACCATTCTGGAAAACCCAATAGGCAGGCTACTCTCACAAACATTCCACTATTTTTCAATCACCGAATCATACCTTTGGGCGGCAATCTTCTTTCTTGTGAGCGCAATTCTCATCTCCTTAGATATCATTTACCAGATAAGGAATCTCCGTTTTGGTTTGATATTCACCCTCCTTACATTCCTTTATTTTCTTATCACTTTTATGGTCTGGAATTCAGAGAAGAGCGATATCTATGGGGTGATAACACAGTCTGAAGTTAGGGCATACAGCGGACCAGGAGAAGAATACAAGGAGATACTAATTATTCATGATGGTGCAGAGGTAAAGATTCGGGATGAGCGGAATGGATACTACTTAACCCAACTGCCTGGTGGTATCGGTGCCTGGGTCAAGTCAACGACAATAAAGAAAGTCTTTCAATAAAACCTAATTGATTCTTCTTTTTGTAAGATTTTTGGATACTTTTTCTTAATCTCATTAACTTTTTCGATGGGACATTCCATCCTTTGTTAACATATCGATTGACGATTGCTGAAAAAGTTAGAAATCTTGATGAACCAACCCTGATGAGGTGGCACATTGACAAAATCATCAAATGGGTTATAATCTGATGTAAGGAGGACTGATATGTGGAAAGGCGAATTTATTAAGATAGACAATTATCGCTTTAAAATTCCGAAGAGTTATAAATCCGGTATGAAAACAGACGGTCTTATCTATGCCTCAGAGGTGATGATGGAAAAGATAAAGGAAGACCAATCACCTGAGCAGGTTGCAAATGTAGCAACACTACCGGGCATCGTTGGTTATTCACTGGCAATGCCTGATATACATTGGGGATATGGCTTTGCCATTGGTGGGGTTGCCGCATTTGACATAAAAGAAGGAATAATTTCACCGGGAGGTGTTGGATACGATATTAATTGTGGTGTTAGATTATTACGCACAAATCTATTTTATGACGATATTAAAGATAAAATAAAAGTATTGGTCAGGTCCATATTCGAGAATGTTCCCTCAGGTGTCGGTTCGACTGGAAAGATTCGCATTGACGATAGGGAGGTCAAAGAGGTTCTTGTGAATGGTTCCTCATGGGCATTAAGAAAGGGATTCGGCTGGAAAGGAGATATCGAAAGGATTGAGGAACATGGTTCTCTCAAGGGGGCAAACCCTGATAAGGTCTCGAGGCGGGCGCTTGAACGTGGCAGACCACAATTGGGCACACTAGGTGCTGGGAACCATTTTTTAGAGATTCAGATTGTCGAGGAAATCTTTGACCAGGAAGCAGCAAGAATCATGGGAATCGAAGGAATTAATCAGATAACAGTAATGATACACACCGGCTCAAGGGGACTTGGCTATCAAATCTGCGACGACAATGTAAAGGTTCTCGGTAATGCAACACATAAGTATGGTATAAGTATACCAGATAGGCAGTTAGCCTGTGCACCAATAGAATCTCCCGAAGGTAAATCATATTTTGAACAGATGGCATGCGCGGCAAATTATGCCTGGGCAAATCGTCAGTGCATAATGCACTGGGTTAGGGAGGCATTTGAAAAGGTTTTGGGCAAAAAGAGTGAGGAATTGGGGATGCACCTTGTTTATGATGTGGCGCACAATATTGCAAAATTTGAGGAACATAAGGTTGATGGTCAGACAAAGAGGGTATGTGTCCATAGAAAGGGGGCAACAAGGGCATTTCCCGATGGGCATAAGGATGTTTCTGATTTCTATAAAAATATTGGGCAACCGGTTATCATTCCTGGTGATATGGGCACACACTCTTATTTGCTTTTAGGCACACAACAGGCTATGTCAGAGACATTCGGTTCAACCTGCCATGGTGCTGGTAGGTTGATGTCACGGACCCGGGCATTGGAAAAGACGAGAGGGCGAAGGATTGATAAGGAACTGGAGCAGAAAGGCATCTTTGTATTGTGCGCAAGTGATGAGGTATTAAGGGAAGAGGTTCCCGAGGCCTACAAGGATATTGATATGGTTGTGGATGCAGTCCACAATGCGGGTATCTCCAAAAAAGTAGCAAAGATGAGACCGTTAGGCGTTGTGAAAGGGTGAGATATAGGACTATGGCCGAGCTTTGTCCACTCCTGAGGAGCGAGGTTTTGCCAAGGAAGTTTGAATGCGCAGCCTGATTTTAGACAGAAAAGAATTGATAATTAAAGAACTTTCAGAAATCGGTGTTGACCCATTGGCATATCCAATTTTTGTAAATAAGGCACACTATAAAATTTTAAAGATAGAGAATCTTTCATCAGCCCAGGCAAATATCCTGAAACAGACAGCGCTCATTTGCGGTGCCGATTTGGCGATTCCTAAGGATGTATACCACGGTAACAAAAGAAAAAAGTTTTCTGCCATTCTCTTTTCTAATCATCGCGAGATTGAAAAGATGATTGCCCGATTAGACGAACAACCATGGATGAAAAAAATCAGTGACAATTTGAAAAAACTTTTAGATTCAGAACTTTACCCAATTCTTAAATTAGGAAAGGAACTTATCAAATTTAGTCGGACTTATATTATGGGTGTTATAAATATTACACCCGACTCTTTTTATAGCGGTAGTCAGTATACTGCAGAAGAGATCGTAGAGAAAGTAACAAGCGAGATGGCAGATGAAGGGGCAGATTTCCTTGATATTGGTGCTGAGTCCACACGACCGGGGGCTCAACCCCTGAGTGAAGAAGAAGAACTCGAGCGATTGAAAAAAGTTCTGCCTTTGGTTATTAAAAAAACAAAAATCCCTATATCGGTTGATACCTACAAGGCAAATGTCGCAAGGTTTGCAATTGACCAAGGCGTACAAATCATAAATGACATCTCGGGTTTGGGTTTTGATAAGGGTATGGCAAGGGTTATTGCAATAAAAAAAGTTGGTGTCGTTATAATGCATATCAAAGGAACGCCAAAGAACATGCAGGTCAATCCACAATATGAAAATCTAATGGATGAAATTTGTAATTATTTTGGAAAAAGGATTGATTACGCAATGGAATCAGGGATTAAAAAAGAACAGATAATCATTGACCCGGGATTGGGATTTGGTAAGAGACTCGAGGACAATTACGAGATCATCCGACGTCTTAATGAATTGAAGGTTTTCGATCGTCCAATCCTGGTAGGACATTCAAGAAAATCTTTCATTGGGAATCCATTCAATCTTTTACCGGAGCAGCGGCTTGAAGGAACACTCGGTGTCGAGTCACTCTTGATAGAAAATGGCGCCTCAATCCTCCGTGTCCACGATGTGCTTGAAACGAAGAGAGTAGCAGTGTTGATTGACAAAATTGTGCGATGAAGTTATTCGGTTTCCTTGATATTAAACCTATCGACGCTATAGATATTATCATTGTTGGTTTTTTGATCTATCAGTTTTTTAAATTTATCAGGGGAACAAAGGCAACGCCAATCCTATTCGGCCTATTGTTATTCTTTGCCATATCATTCATTGCCCGGTGGTTTAACTTGAGGGCACTCTCCTGGATAATGAGTTCTATCCTGGCAGTCTGGGTTGTGGCATTCGTTATTGTGTTCCAACCAGAAATAAGAAATGCCCTTGCCCGTCTCGGTCGCCAGCGGTCTTTAAAGTTCTTCCTTAAAGTTGAGGAATCGCCTATTAAACAGGAAATTGTTGATGCAGTAAAAAAATTGTCTGAGGAGAAGATTGGTGCATTAATTGTTATTCAAAAAGGTATTGGATTGAGCGACATCATTCAAAGCGGTTGCCGTATTGAAGCCAAGGTTGACTCAGCACTTTTAAGAACAATATTCTTCCCGGATACACCACTCCATGATGGTGCCTGTATTGTTCAGGGTGATAAGATTATCGCTGCCGGCTGCATACTTCCTTTAAGCGATGATATGACATTAAGTGGCAGGTATGGTTTGCGACATCGTGCTGCCCTGGGTCTTTCTGAACATAGCGATGCACTATGTATTGTCGTATCTGAAGAAACAGGTAAGATTTCCTTTGCTTACAAAGGCAAACTTGTAACCAAGGTTGACACGGAGACCTTAAAAAAATCACTCGACACGATACTTAAAGAATAAGCCATTCAGCACGATAAAGAAACAAATTACTTACTGAACTACTATTATCTTATGAATACTTTCTTCTTCTTCTATCCTCACATGCACAAAGTAGATACCGCTTGCCAGTTGCGGCAATCTCAGATTACTGTTGCCAACTGGACAATGGGGGTTATCGAACGACCACAAGTTTCTACCCATAACATCGTAAAGCGAAATTTTAACACAACCAACCTTATTCAATTCGAAACAAATCTCTGGTGATGACGCAATAGTCGGGATAGAAATTTTTGCACTACATTTCGCATATTCATAATGATATTTGTCTTGCACAAAGGGACTTTGTCCAGGTAAAACAGGTAAAAGAAGATGTGATGGCATTATTGATGAACGATATATTGATTGTGTCGCAACAACGGTCACTGAATCGTTTCGTTTAAATGGTGCACCTGTATTCGGGTTCTTCTCGAATCTGGGATAATTTGAAGAGGATATAATAACACGCAATCGGTGACCGGTATTGAAGACCTGTGCCGTGCTCCAGAGGTCAATTAAAAATGTATCAGGGACCCCAGGAATTAGAGAATCTTCACGGTCAAAACCATGACGGTGTCGAGCCATTAAAATGTTATCCGTAACGAGGATTGAACGACCATCAGGATATACATCGGTGACACGAATTGTCCAGTCAGTATCATAACAATTCGAAGCGGCATAAAGAACAAATTTCAATTTACCAATAACTGTTAGTGGGGTATTAAAAATTGGTGTTGTATAGACTAATACATCCGGACGGTTCTCAATTGGATTCTGATTTTTTGGCCCATAACCATAAGGCAATCCGATAAACTCTCTGCCACCATATGAAGAGCAGGGATAGACAGGGTTATATTGAAATGTATCAACCGCAGAAATCTGGGTAGGGGCTATTGTATCTAAGAGTCCATTTTCTCGTATATAATAAGTCTTAAGTTGAACATTTGGCAAGGGCCAGGTGTCCGCCTCTACCCAGTGATTCCAATATGTAGTATCCTGTGTATCACAATCACCCATTAAATAAAACTTCACCCTTGGTGTAAGGATTATGCCACTACTGTCCTGCATCCAGTAATTATACCAATCTAATAACATATTGAAGAATTCAAGTTCACTCATTTCTGCATTTGGTGGGTATACCAAATCGCCCTGGTATCTTGAGCCCCAGGCATCGCCATGCCCCCATGGACCGATAAAAAGTTTTTGATTATGATAACGCTTCTGTAATTCAGAAAATGCCTCTAACACACCATCGGTGTACATGTCATACCAGCCATCAATATGGAACATAGGATAGTGTGCCACATTCCAACGGGTTGTAAGGTTAACAACCGACCACTTTGGACCATAATTGGGGTATCGGCACACCGTATCTATCAGCCATGGGGTTCCAACACCGGTAAGCCAGGTCTCTACTAATGCCTTTCTAAATTCACCGCCTGTAAATGCTACATGATGATATATACTTGGACCAGCAACCATTGGCGCACAACAAACAAGATGTGGTGGTACCGCACCTGCGGCATAATATTGGGTCATACCATGGGCGGAGGCACCAATCATTCCGATTTCGTCATTTGACCACCACCGACTGGCAATCCATTCAATTGCATCATATCCATCCTGCAAATTTCCCCAACCATCAGTAAGAAATACCATCGGTTCGCCCTCAGAGTCGCCATAGCCCCGTAAATTCTGGACCACAAGCACATAGCCCAGAACATCGGTAATTAAAAATATCTCAAGGCTATCCCAGCCGCGGTCATAAGGCGTTCTTTGTAAAAGCGTCGGCCAGGGTGGAAAATAAGTTACTGGATAGTATAGATCTGTGCCCAGGTTTATACCATCACGCATCGGCACACCTGTGCTATCCCTTATAAAACCAAACGAAAGTGATATTATTATGGAAACCAATAACAACCCTTTAAATATGCTCTTCATACCTACCTTCTTCATCCTGAGATTATAAAACAAAAATGAACCCGAGTCAATACCCGCCATATTGACAATAAGTTCAAATTCAATAAAATAGATTAACGGAGGCATAATGAAGAAGATTTATATTATAATAATTGTGGCGGTAATTTCAGTTGCAATTATTGTCGGTTTGATTATTGGTGTAGGAATGAAGGGCTATATCGGAGGTGGAAATGTTGGTGTTGTTGAGATTGATAATATTATCCACTCTTCAAAAGTAATCGTGAGAGACCTGAAGAACTTCAAGGAAAATCCTTCAATTCCGGCAATTATAATTCGTGTTGATTCACCGGGTGGCGGTGTTGCTGCATCGCAGGAGATTTATGAGGCAATAAAGACACTAAAAGAAGAGAAAAAGGTTGTGGTTTCAATGGGGGCGGTTGCCGCATCAGGCGGTTATTATGTATCATTACCTGCTGATGTAATTGTTGCAAATCCGGGAACCATCACCGGTTCGATTGGCGTTATTATGGAATTTCCAGTCCTTGAAGAATTGATGAAAAAACTCGGTATAAATTTTGAAGTTGTAAAATCGAAGGAACACAAAGATATCGGTTCACCATTCAGGAAGATGAGCGAGAAAGAAAAGAAATTACTTCAGGATGTAGTGACCGATGTCTATGACCAATTTGTGAATGCAACATGTGAAAATAGAAAACTTCCCAAGGATAGTATCTTAAAGATTGCGGATGGAAGAATATTGACCGGCAGACAGGCAAAAAATTTAGGATTGGTAGATACGCTCGGCGCCTTTGAAGACGCAGTCAAGATTGCTGGTGATTTGGTTGGTATTGAAAAACCGAATTTAGTCTATCCGCCAAAACATCTGAGCTTTATCGAGCTTCTCGTTGAACCGATGGAACGATTATTACTCATGCCAAGGCTTCAATATTTGTGGAAATGATAAAGAGAAAATACCAAATCACAACCCTGAAACAAGCCATGTCCTGGCGGCGGGTCAGGGTGCAGGGCAAAGGACAAACAATATTCAAATTGCAAATGATAAATATTTTTCTTTTAATTGCATCTATTTTTTGTTCAAATCAAAATTACAACCCACATTTGGTAGAATATCTAAGGGCAGAAATGGAATTGAGAAAGAGGGTAAGCATTGAGCAGGGACTTGAAGACTCAATAAATGTATTACAGAAAAAATATCGTATAGATCTAAAAAAGGAATTTGCGAGGTTAAGCGACCAGCCTCAAGCCTGGTATAGATTGATTAAAGAACTGCGTAGTGAAAAGTAAATTCTTTGGTGTTATCGAAGGATTTTATCGTAGACCATATTCGTTTTCCCAGCGTTGTGATCTGGTGCAATTTCTTAACAGAATCGGTCTCAACACCTATGTGTATGGACCAAAATCTGACCCTTATCATCGTAAGGAATATCACAAACCCTATCCCAAGGAAAAATTAAAAGAGTTTGAATTTCTCAAAAATCTTGCTATCAAAAATAAAATAATTTTCAATTATGCACTTTCGCCAGGTTCTAAACCGGATTTAAATTTAATTATAAAAAAACTTTCACAGTTCATTGATATTGGCATCTCAAATTTCAGTCTGTTCTTTGATGATATAAAAATTCTAATGAATTCACAAACTGCCCAGATGCAGGCTGAAATTGGAAACTCCGTCCTCCAATTTTTACATAAAAAAGTTGCCAATCCGACTCTCTTCTTCTGCCCTACTCAATACCGTGGATTTGATAGAACTGAATATCTCCTCAAGATTGCCGAAAAACTCAATCCAGATATTTTCATTTTTTGGACGGGTAAAAGTGTCATTTCAAAAAGGATAACCGTAAAGGATGTAGAAAAAATTAAAGATATTCTGGGGCGTAAGATGTTAATCTGGGATAACATCTTTGCCAATGATTACATCCCTGGTGTTATCTTGAGATTTCCTTATCATTATCGAGAGCCAGGAATTATCGAAAAAGTAAGTGGTATTCTACTCAATCCAATGAATCAGTATGAAAAATCAAAGCCATTAATTTCTACCGCAGCAAAATTCTTCAAAGACCCTTATAATTATGTGCCGCGAAAGGCATGGCAGGAGGTCTCAAAGCGATTCTCTTAATATTTTTATTTTATTTCACAAATATAACCTTCTCCACCTGTTTGTAATCTCCGGCACACAGCTGGACAAAGTAAACACCCGCACGCAACTTATGACCGGCATCATCTGTGCCGTCCCAGCGGATTTAGTCTGATTGTCTCATCGTCTCATAGTCCCATTGTCTAACTAATCTTCCTGTTGCATCATAGATTTTTATGTTATATGTCATGCATCCTGCATCATGTATCGTGTATCTTATGTTTATCTTTTCAGAGGATGGATTCGGATAAACCTTAAGAACTGGCACATTAGAATTGAATGGTGAGATAAAGGCATCCTGTGGCCCGCCCTCACCTGAGGACTTTTCGTATTCGGCGAGCACTAAAGTCGCACACAAACTGAATATCTTAATATCAATCACACTATCACAATAGAGATTATGAGGCAACATCTTTTTGAATTTGATGAGCGTGTCCGGCAGTATCACAACCCCGCCAATCAGAACATCATCAACCTTGACAGTAAGCGGTAGATTATTATAACCGTGTTGATAAGCATAGGCAGTAAGTGCATATTCCCGGTCTGGATTAAGGCGTTCAAACCGATACTCAAGATAGTCTGAAGCATAATCTACCTTCTTGTAGGCCTCAGACCCAAACTGCTTAAACCCATCTCTTCTCAAGTTGAACGGAGAGGGAATCTTCTCACCACCCTTTGCGGCATAAAAGGGGAGCACCTCATCACCTCCGCCACCAATCGGCACCGTCACAAACTTAATATCAAAAGGTGGCTGAGAGTTCTCCGTCCAGATAAAATAAATATCAGTGCCTTCTACGGTTTGCTTGTGTGCTAAATGTGGAAAGAGAGAATATTTATCAGGTGAATTGCTGATATTCGTCTGGTCACGCCAGGTCCATAACATCGGGTCATATCGGGCATAATAGATTTCATAATCTGAACCTTCCTGTTCAACCCAGGAACAGAAATAACCAGTGGTTAACACTGGATAACCAGAGAAATTATCTGTCTGGCAAACCGGCCATATCCAGGACCACTCATGACCCGATTCAATATATGTCACATGACGCCACCAGATATCTTTGACACCATTCAAATCACCATCCCAGGCCACATAGACAACACTCCCTTCAACAGTCAATGCAGGATGATGGCAATTGGCAAGAGCAATATAATCATCGGTTGAAACAATCTCCCGGGTCCAACTGCCCGAAACACGGGCGGAATAATAAATAATGCCGTTATCTTCCAATACCACATGCAATGTAGGATATACAGCACTGCTCATGAAACCGATGCCGGGGTTAGTGCCTGAGCCAATTAACTCTGGTGTGCTCGGGTTGGTAGGGTCATAGACATAAAAGTTGACATAGTAGCAACTGCTGGCATCTGAGTGGACAAGATGACCGATATTGTAGTCGCCTACCACAAAGGATGGTGGACCAAAGTCTACACCTGATTGAGAAACAACAATCGGTGCGGGCTCGGTCCATCTATCTTCACCAAGATACCGGGCAAAATAGATGGTGTCCTGTTCATTCTTTGCTAACCAGACAAGACAGGGCGGATAATCAGGCACATCCCGAATCGCAATTGCCGGTGTATAGCCCTCACCAACCTCCATCTTTCGTGACCAGTTCTCACCGTTATCTGTTGAATGAACCGCATAAATAACGCCACCGGATTCATAGGCTACCCACAGCTCATTAGTGGCATACACATGAAGCAACTTTCGGCCGTTGTTGGCAAAAGTTGCCTCAGGTGAGGAAGATATCAGTGATTTGAACTGCCAGGTCGGGGTATAAGTGAAGAGACCGTTGGGAATAAAACCAACAACTCCTTCATAGAATTCAAAGGTGACTACATACAGTTTATCTGGCTGGTCATAGTCAATTTGTAAATCATAGATATATCGGTTATTGGGAATCTGCGGTAACTCAATCCATTGCCTGGCTCCATCCACAGACACATAACAATGTCCTTCCCAGGGACCGGGTGGCCCTCCTGAACGAGTAGCAGTATAGATGATGCTGGGTTCTTCTGGATCTGAAGTTAGGGCGACTACTGAAGGATAGGTGAGACCGGAATTCATCCCCACCCAATTATAACCATCGTCAGTGGATTTATAAACGCCACTGTTACTTTCTTCAACCCCGGCATAAATTATTGAATTGTTTAGATTATCAATTGTGAAAGATGTTATTCGGTTATCAATCAGACCAACGCGCGTCCATTCTAAACCAGCGTTAGTGCTTTTGTGCACCCCCTGTGCTGTTCCTCTTTTATCAGTGCCTAAGAATATTTTACCACTCACCGTGGGGTAAGAGCTGATCGAGATGGGATCTGATGCCGGCAAATTCTGTCCTATTTGCATCCATGATTCACCGCCATTATTTGTTTTCATGAAGGTTATATCGGTAACACATTCTTCGTCGTTTACAAGATACGCATGTTCAAGTTGACGGTCAACAGCAATAGCCTGATACATACAACCACTATGGAAAGAGAACTCATTCCAGGTTAAACCACCATTCTCTGTTGAGCTTACCATATGTTCGTCAATGCCACTGCTTTCAAAAACAACATATACCCGTGAGGCATCTTCAGGGTGGGTCACAAGAGTATGAGGACCACGTGGATTATCCAACTGTTCAGGAACAGTCATTGGTTCATAACTCGTGCAGGGTCTGGGTCTTTCCAGTAAACACCGGCATTTTCTGTTGCAACAAAAATCCGCCAGTTAGGAACTGGACTACAAGTTATTTTCCTTGGATACTGCCCAGCCGGCAACACAAACACCTCTGTCCACGAATCTCCAAAGTTGGCACTTTGTAGAACCTTACCCTCATCATAAGCAACCACTGCTGCATAGAAATAACCAGGATTACTCGGGTCCCGGCAAATATCATAAGCAATACCAGCATACTTCAACTGCCAACTTGCACCTCCATCAACACTTCGATAAATACCACCATCGCAAGCAACCAGCAAAATGTCATAAGGCGAACCCGGTGTTTCAATATCATAGACTGAACCAGTCGGCGGAGAGCTTAAAGCTGTCCATTGAATACCCCCATTTATAGTTATGAAGACATTCGGTGTGCCTTCGCACCCAGCAAATATGACACCTGGATTGTCTGGTGCCATCTCAAGGGTAAGGACATTGAGGTTGGTCAGCCCTTCAATGCGCCATTCCCATGTTCCTCCCTCGTTGTTGCTATATAACACCCCATACCCTTCCCGAGCAATCCAGACACGAGCCGCATTGTCGGGATCTGTAATAACAGCGATGGGCTTGGCTACATCGGGGTTAGCATACAGCGAATCCCAGCTCACCCCGCCATCCGCGCTTATAAACGGCCAGGAACACTGGTCGGCAATGTAAAGACGCTGGGCACCAACGCTTGTATAGCCGATTGTAATATCATCGGCTCTGCCCGCTGGCATTGGATTTACTGGTTGCCAGGTTTGAGCTGTGGCAAAAGCCACAAGTAATATAACCAACAACCATGCATACTTTCTTATGGTATACCTCCTTTTATAATAACAACCTTTTTCTGGTGAATCATTTCACCAACTTTAAATCTAATGAAATACACTCCGTTTCTCACCTCCTTTCCTCTATTGTCTTTACAATCCCAAATAACTTCTCCTCTTTGTGCAAATCCTTCACTATGCCAAACTTTTCTACCACAGACATCAAACACATCAATCATCCAACCCCGAGATTGGGAGAGATTGTAATAACATCTCACCTCATCTCGAGATAAACTGGGTGTGATTTGAAAAATCTGAGGAGACGATAATACATATTTTTCTGTTTCTATACCCACTTCAATATGTCCTCTTTTGAAATAGATCTCATAACAACGCCATATTGAATCAAGATCCCGATTGTCTGCCCAGACCAGGTAGACAAAACCAGTGTCCACGGCCAATCTGGGCCACTGAGAATCACAGGGGTCATTGGTCAATCGGGTCTCAGGACCCCAGGTATTTCCCTTATTTGAACTATAGCGATAATATATCTCAAAACTATCAAAGGGTGAACCCGGATAATTCCGCTGGTCCAACCAGACAATATGAACATCATTCCCAAAAACAGCGATGTCAGATAATCTGGCGCGATAGAGCGTTGTAATATTCTGAATCGTATCCCAAGTCGCACCGCTATTTACACTTTTTCTAAAGAAAATGCTGCCGGTCCATGCATACGGTGAATTTTTATAATCCCACCAGTCAACATAGACATTTGAATCATGATCCACAGCGATAGATGGTATCTGTCCAGTCCACATATCGGCCTCTGATAGCATTATTGAGTCTGACCAGGTTTGACCAACATCACTGCTGCGCTGGTAATAGATCTCCACGGGTACAGTGTCTCCTTCATAGGTCAGGTGAAGAAAAGGTAAACATACAGCTATATCATCGTCAATAGCTGCTCTTTCTTTAGGAATCTGTTGTGCCGGCAACCAGGAAAATCCAGCGTCAGTACTTATACTCAGATAGGCTGCTGTTGTCGTACCCCAATATACTATGACAGAATCTCCCGAAACGCCAATATCCACTACAAACCCCGAAGATGACAATGTTTTGGGAATGTCCCATTCTCTTCCGCTATTGGTGCTTCTTGTATAAAGAATCGAATCCCCTACCTCCTCATTCCAAGCAACATGCACTGTTGAACCACTCACTGCTATATCCGGCATCTTAGAAGCCCCGGGAGACAAAGGCGAAAGAATTGTATCTTGAGTCCAGGTCTCACCCCGGTCGGTAGAACGTTTATACATAACCTCTATATATTCTACGGTATCAATCCAATTTTCATACCAGACAATATGAATCGTATCGCCGCTAACTGCAATCTTTGGAAGATAAGCAGTGCCTCTGACATAATAAGTCAACCGCACATCCGGACCCCAGCCGGACTGGGCATATGTAAAAGTAGCAAGTAGTGAGTAGAGAGTAAAAAAGGTAAAATAGATAACTTGCCAAGTTTTTTCATCATTGCCTCCAGATAATTAATTCTTCTAAACAAATCTTCTTCATAAAACGTAATAGTTTAGCCGTGCTAAAATCCTTTAAATTCTTATGATATATTATAATCACAATGGAAGAACTGTCAATCCTGAAATGCGAGGAGATATGGATATAGTGGGTCCTTGGCACCCTTGACAGAATGCTTTTTTTAGTTAAACTATGATTACAGATGCCCGAAAAGATTATTTGTGAAATATGTGGCCATAGTAACATTGAGGGGACGAAGTATTGTAAGGAATGTGGAAATATTTTGACCCAATACTACTATAAAGGTTTGTGGCTCAAAAATATTATCATCACCCTTCTTGTCTTCTTTTTGCCCTTTGTAATCCTTTTTTATATAGTAAATTTTGAGGTCTCCGCAAACTTTGAAAAGCAAATCAAAAACAGCTTAGACTATTCAGTCGAGGTAAACGTCCGAATAATTAAGTTATTTTTGAACGAAAGAAAAAAAGACCTTCTCTCAATTGCCAAGTCCGATATCTCGAATCTAAATCAGATTAATACAAAACATAAGTTCTTCCAAACCTTCATTACTGAAAAGCCATGGTTCGACCTCATTGCCATTGTAAACCCCAATGGCGATATCATTTTTTCCACAGATAATATCAAAGGTAATATAAAAAATCATGAATATTTTCAGCGGTCTAACAAAGGTTCATTCTTTAATAGTAGTATATTCTATTCAGATATACTCGATACAACCGTGATGATCATCTCTTCACCATTCTTCAATTTGCAGAATAAAATTATCGGCGTTATTTTCGCCTCAATATCCCTTTCAAGTTTTTACAATCTAATCTTCGACCTACGCATTGGAAGAACGAGCGAAATCTTCCTCGTTGATGATAAGGGCATCTTCCTCTCACCTTCTAAGCTTGGGGGCTCTGTCTTGCGTGAAATGGGTCATTATAAAGAAGAATTAAATCCGCATCAAGGTGAGGGCGGTGTCTTAACACATCGGGACTACCGTGGGGAAAGGGTTCTTTGTGCCTTCCGCAAATTTACCGAACCGAATTGGTATCTTATCTCCGAAATAGATATAAAGGAAGCCCTGGCACCCGTCACCGCATTGAAAAGGATAATCTTCTCCATATTCATCATCTTTGGCTCATTTTTGGTCTTCTCTTCGGTCTTCTTCTCGAAGCAGATAATAGATTCGATTAAAAACCTCACCCGCAGTCTCAAGTCTGCATTCGATGAAATAACCCAGAAGAAAAATACCATCAATACAATAAATATCGAATTGAGAAAGAGACTGAAAGAGTGTGAAACACTAAGTAAGGAGCTGAAAATTTCTGAAGAGTACAGCAAGAATATCATAAATAGCATTGATAGTGGTTTGATTGCCTTCGATGAAAAATTGAGGATAACCTTTTATAACGATTATATAAAGAATTTTACGACCAAAAAAGAAATAAAGATTGGTGATGAAATCCCAGCCGTATTGCCAATCTTTGAAGATAAAAATATCCGGCAGGGCATCGAAGAAATTTTTGTAAAGAATAAACCATTCAACATAGAAAAGAAACAGATTGTAGTTGATGGGAAAGATATTGTTGTCAGCATCAACACCTTTCCCATGAAGGGAATTGAGAAAGTGAATGGCGCAATCCTTCTCCTCAATGATATCACCGAACAGGAACACCTGCGAAATCAAATGGCTGATTATGAGAAGCTTTCGGCATTAAGTCAGTTAGCGCTCGGTGCTGCCCACGAGATTAATAATCCGCTCCTTGGCATCACATCATACCTTGAATTGTTACTTGATGAAGAGGAAGATGTTGAGAAGAAAACAAGGTCAAAAGAGGTGCTCGATAGTGCCTATCGCATTTCCGAGACGATTCGAGGACTCCTTAATTTTGCTCGTCCTACACCACCAAAATTTACGAAGATTAGCCTCAATAAATTGATAACTGAGACAGTCTCATTTTTACACCATCAGCCGCTCTTCAGAAAAATTAAGTTTGAAAAATTTCTCTCTGAGGCAGTTCCCCAGATAACCGCGGATACCAATCAAGTCAGGCAGGTACTCATCAATATTCTAATTAATGCTGCCCAGGCAATGCCCGATGGTGGGTCAATTGCAATTACGACAGAAAAGGTAAAATTTGAAGAACTCGTAGAGATCCGTGTCATTGATACGGGTATTGGCATATTACCAGAGCATCTCAAACGGGTCTTTGAACCATTCTTTACAACTAAGAAGGGCGAAGGCACAGGCCTTGGGCTGAGTATAAGCTACAGTTATGTGAAAAATCATAACGGTCAAATTACGATAAAAAGTGAGGTTAATAATGGGACGGAGGTGAAGATTGTATTGCCCATCAGACAGAAAGGGAAAATCCAATCCGAGGTGATTGAATAATGGCAAAATCAATCTTGATCATTGATGATGAGGTCTTAACATTAAATAATTTAAAAAAGGCACTGGAAAAAGAAGGATACGAGATACTCCTTGCCGATTCAGGAGAGACCGGTGTTGAGATTTTTAAGAAACACCGTCCCAATTTAGCACTCGTTGACTTGATGCTCCCGGGCATTGATGGTATTGAGGTCCTCAAACAGATAAAGGAATGCGAGCCAAATACTGTCGTCATTATGATTACCGCCTATGAGATAATTGAAAAGGCGATTCAGGCGATGAAATTGGGTGCCTACGATTATCTACTAAAACCCTTCAAAATTATAGATTTGAAAACAACGATCACCCGTGGACTCGAACTTCAGAGCCTAAAGGCAATGGTTACTGCAACAATCGAAACTGAAAAGGACAAATACTACTTTGGCCGCATAATGGCGAAGAGTAAAAAGATGCTCGATATGTTAGAAACTGCCCGAAAGGTTGCCTCGTTAGATAAGACAACGGTCCTAATTCAAGGTGGGAGTGGTGTTGGGAAGGGTCTCTTGGCACGGGCAATCCATTACTGCAGTCCAAGGGCTGACCAACCATTCTTAGAAATCAATTGTGCGGCAATACCTGAAAGTCTCTTGGAGACTGAACTCTTTGGTTATGAACCAGGTGCATTTACCGATGCACGTCGCAGGAAGATTGGGCTATTCGAAAAGGCTGACCATGGCACAATCCTTCTCGATGAAATCTCTGACATGCCCTTACCCCTGCAGGCAAAGGTTCTCAAGGTTCTGGAAGAGCAGACCTTCACGCGTCTTGGTGGAACTAATCAAATAAAGGTGAACATTCGGGTCCTCTCAGCAACGAATAAGGACTTAAAGAAAGAGGTAAAGGAAGGAAACTTCCGCGAAGATTTATTCTATCGGCTCAATGTTGTTCCCATCATAATACCGCCATTGCGAGAGCGAAGAGAGGATATCATACCTCTTATTCTTAATTTCATTCAAGATTTTAATCGTGAATTGCACCGCTCATACAAGGGCATCTCAGAGACGGCAGCAAAGGTATTTTTGGAATATGAATGGCCGGGCAATGTTCGTGAACTGAAGAATGTAATCGAAAGGATAATAGCATTATATAATGTTGAGGAGATTCGCCTTGAGCATATCCCAGTAGAGATAAGGTCGCCAAAAGTTCAAATGGATACACGCGCTGTCAAGGAAATTGTTGATAAGAAACAATATATAACTTTAGAAGAATTAGAAAAAAACTATATAAAGGAGGTCTTAAAATATACTGAGGGCAATAAATCTAAGGCGGCAAAAATCCTCGGCATCCATTTAACATCATTGTTTAGGAAATTAAAAAACATACCGTAGCAAAATCCGAACACCGATTTCAAATTTCAGCCAATATCTAAATTCCAAATATTGGGAAACTTTAAAAAATCTGTGTTTATACTTAATTAATTGGGATTTGTTTGGAGCTTGGTGTTTGAAATTTGGATTTTAATCTTACGATATCGCATTTTGCTATAAATTATTGCATTTATCTATATCTTAAAAATAAAAATACCGAAATTTCAGAATATAAAGTTGGCACATTTTTTGCATTTTAAATTTAGTAGCAGAAGGAGGCTAAAATGGTTAAACCAACTTTAACAAACGAAGTTAAAGAGAAAAAATATGACCCTTTCATTGAGGCAACATTACAATATGAAAGGGCAGCAAGTTCGCTCGACCTTGAATCTTGGATCTACAATCGTCTAAAATATCCGGAGAAGGAACTGATAGTCCATATGACAATAACCAGGGATAATGGGCAGGTCGAAACCTTTACTGGATTTCGTGTCCAACATTCAACAATCAGGGGACCGGGCAAGGGTGGTATCCGTTATAGTCCGGATGCATCACTAAGTGAATGCAAGGCATTAGCCGCCTGGATGACCTGGAAATGTGCGGTATTGGATTTACCTCTGGGTGGCGCAAAAGGTGCGGTAATCTGCAACCCGCCAGAGATGTCCGAGGTTGAACTTGAAAAGTTGACTAAGGAGTATACCTATGCAATAAAAGATATCATCGGCCCCTACAAAGACATACCAGCACCTGATGTCTGGACCAATGCCCAGACCATGGCCTGGATTTGTGATGCCTATAGCCGGAGTATCGGTTATTTTGAACCTGCGGTCGTCACTGGCAAACCCTTGATCATTGGCGGTTCTAAAGGTCGCTCTGGAGCAACTGGTCTGGGAATGTATTTTATTCTCCAAGAGGCAGCAAAAAGAATGAATCTTACACTGGGAGGAGCACGGGTGAACATAATCGGTTATGGAAATGTTGGTGCTTCAATCGCCCAATTACTTTATAATTGTGGTTGTAAAATTATCGCAATTACCGATATCTATGGTGGGATATATAATAAAAATGGCATCCCTATTCCAGAACTTGATGAATATGTTGTCCGAACAAAAACCGTCAAAGAATTCAAAAAATACGATTCAATTACAAACGAAGAATTGCTTGCCCTCAATTGCGACATCCTTCTCCCCTGTGCAGTCGAAGGGATGATTCACACCGGCAATGTCAATAAAATATGGACAAAATTGATCTGTGAAGGGGCCAATGGGCCAATTACCAGTGAAGCCCATGAAACACTGGTGAAGAAAGGCGTCAATGTTATTCCTGATATTCTTGCTAATGCCGGGGGTGTGGTTGTATCATATCTGGAATGGATTCAGGATATTCAACGGTCATTTATGAGTGAGGACGAAGTTAAACATAAATGCCAACAGATGATGCAAAAGGCATTTTGGGATGTCATAGAAATGGTGGAAAAATATGACACCGACATGCGTCATGCCGCATACATACTCGCGGTTCAACGGGTTACGGATTCAGTAAGGTTATTTGGTAGAATCGGCAGAAACTAATAAAAATCGGTGTTGGCAACGGTTACGATGCCCGTTTCGTAAACATAATTAACTGGTTAAAATGTTAAATGGTTAAATATTTAAGTACTAATCAGTGTCGCGTGGCATTCACCAATTACCATTTAACAAAATAAACGATACGGGCTTCGTAGCCAAATACCGCTAAACCTTTAATTCATTCTTCCACCATAGCATTTTGCTATACTGCAAAAATCTAATTCCCTATTGACTTAGGCTTCAAATTGAATATAATATCCAACTTATCAAAAGGAGTTTTATGGAGATAAATATAAAAGAAATTGCTAAAATTATTGATCATTATCATGCTAAAAGATCAGCCTTAATTGCCGTTTTGCAAGATATTCAAGAAAAACTTAACTGGCTGCCGCCTGATGCCTTAAAGCTGGTTGCCGAAAAATTGTGTGTGCCATTGATAGATGTTTATAGTGTGGCGACATTCTATCGGGCATTTAAACTTATGCGCCCGGGTAAACATAACATCACCGTCTGTCTGGGGACCGCCTGCCATGTTCGTGGCGCACCAGATGTGCTCAACCGGTTTGAAGATCTGTTGGGTATAAAAGCTGGAGGCACAACCCTGGATTACAGTATCTCCCTGGAAACAGTCAACTGCCTTGGCTGTTGTGCTCTTGCACCCGTAGTGGTCGTGGATAGCAAATATAATGCACAAACCAATATCCAGAAAGCAGATGTGATGGTTAAAGACTTAAGAACCCAGAAAAAAGTTTTGACCGTAAAAAAGCAAGTCCGAAAAACAAAATTATTAAAAAAGAAAAAGTGACGCTTAAAGAAATAGGCGAATTACTAAATGCCGAGGTCTTGACCAAAGGTGCGAACCTCAACATCGAGATTAAATGTGTCAATGCCTCGGATTTAATGAGTGATGTTCTTGCTTCTGCCGAACCTGGCGAGTTACTCTTAACAGGATTGACGAATACCCAGGTTATCAGAACATGTGAAATAGCGGGAATTCAAGCAATTGTTTTTGTTCGCAATAAAAAACCTACAGATGAAACAGTCAGACTCAGCGAAAATTGTCAAATACCTATTTTAGGAACTAATTTAACGATGTTTGATGCCTGTGGAATCTTATTTTCTAAGGGTATTAGGTCGGTCATATAGAATGGCACCAAAGGACATTGGATTAGAACATATCTTCCAGGAAGAATTTGAGATTAAGGGTGGCGATTTTATAAATGCCGGGGAGGCATCATGTAAGATACGAAATATATTAAAAGAGATTGGAATTGATGCCAATATTATTCGTCGTGTCGCCATTGCCTCATATGAAGCTGAAATGAATGTCGTAATGTTTGCCCGACGTGGTATTATGGGTTTCACGGTTACACCTGATAAGATATTTATAACTGTTGATGATGAAGGTCAGGGTATAGAAGATATTGAATTGGCAATGCAACCTGGTTATTCGACCGCTACCCCAGAAATGAGAGAGATGGGCTTTGGTGCGGGTATGGGATTACCCAATATCAAAAAGAATGCGGATACTTTTAATATTTCTTCTACGGTTGGTGTTGGCACAAAACTTGAAATTATCATCAACATGAATGGGAACAACTATAATGGCTGATGTCATCCCACCCCATTCAATCAAGATTGATGAAAATAACTGCATCGGTTGCGTCCGGTGCATGAAGGCATGTCCAACAAAGGCAATAAGGGTTCGCAACAAAAAGGCAAGGCTCATCAATGAAAGGTGCATTGATTGTGGCGAATGTCTCAGGGTATGTCCATATAATGCGGTTATCCCGCTTACTACATCACCTTCAGATCTAAATAGCTTTAAATACAGGATTGCAATTCCATCACCGGTTTTATACTCTCAACTTGGCCAGCATATTATGCCTAGCGAGATTCTTTCGACCTTGAAAGAAATTGGCTTCGATTATGTATACGATGAGGCATTGGTGTGTGAGATGACAGGCATCGTAATTGAAGAATACCTCGATGAGAATAAATCGCCAAGACCAATTATCTCTTCTACCTGCCCAGTTGTTGTCCGTTTAATCCAGAGATTATTCCCGGATTTATGTCAATTAATTATTCCCATTGAACCACCCCGTGAAACTGCAGCAAAAAATCTGCGCAAAGAGATCTCTAAGGAATTCAAAATTTCCGAGGAGGATATCGGAATTATTCACATCACACCATGCCCAGCAAAAATAGTTTCGATTAATCGTCCTGAGACTTTAAATAAATCATTTCTCGATGGTGCTATCTCAATCCATGAGATTTACAATTCAATCATGATAAACTTGAAGAAATTAGAACGACCCACGATGCTCAAGAGCCAAGGTGAAATCAGCGGTATTGGAATCAGTTGGGCAATGGCAGGCGGTGAAATCAGAGGTCTAAAGTATTACCACTCGGTTTCGGTTTCCGGTGTGTATGATACAATCAAAATTCTCGAGGATGTAGAGGCTGGAAGACTGAAGGATATTGAATACCTCGAATGCCTCATCTGTCCAGATGGTTGTATAGGTGGCCCACTTACTGTTGAAAATAGGTTTATTGCCAAGAGTAATATCTTAAGATTGATAAGGATTTTTGGTGATAAAAGAAGGGTTGATACGCATTTTGTAAAACAATTGTATAAAGAAAAACTTTTCTCTTTTGAGAGAGGGATAGCACCAAAACCATTTCCACCACTTGCCAAAGATAAAGGCGAAGCGATCAAAAGACTAAAATTGAAAGAAAAGATAATAAAAAAATTACCTCGGACCGATTGTGGTGTATGTGGCGCACCAGATTGCGAAACCTTCGCCGAAGATATTGCCTGCGGTGAGACAGCATTAAAGGATTGTGTGTTCTTAAACCCAGTAAAGGAGTCAGCATCATTATGAAGAGAAAAATTAAGCTTATTGATATACTAAAAAATTTTAATCTTAAGGTAGAATGTGGTGAACAATCTTTAGAGCGCGAAGTTGAAGGTGGTTATGTGAGTGACCTCTTAAGCGATGTAATGGCGCATAGTAAAAAAGGGGACATCTGGATTACCCTGCAAGGACATCCCAATATCATTGCGGTTGCGGTATTGAAGGAACTTGCAGGAATTATCGTTGTTAATGGTCGTAGACCAGAAGAAGAGACCGTAAAAAAGGCGACAAAAGAGAAGATTCCGATTATGACCACTGATTTAACGGGGTTTGAGATTGTCGGGAAGATTTATGAAATGGGAATCCATGGGAAGAGTAGAGAGTAGCAAGTAGAGAGTAGAGAGAATGAATAGAAAACCCATAAAAAGTGTTGAGGATTTTGTGGTTTATCAAAAGGCGATGAAGTTATTTGAAGACTTTTTAGAACAAGATTTACCAATTCTACAGAAAAGTTTTGCTGGTAGAACATTAGCAGGAAACCAATTAAGGAGTCTGGATTCTATTTGTGCGAATATGGAAGAAGGCTACGAAAGAAAATCAGGCAAAGAAATAAAAAATTTTTTCAGAATATCCAAAGGCTCGGCGGGTGAAGCTAAAGGAAGATACAATAGGCTAAGAAAAATATTACCTACAGAAATAATAAACAGGCGCATAGATGTATTAAATGAAATTAGGGCAATATTAGAATCCTTAATCAATAAGTGGAAATGAGTATCTCTCTACTTGCTACTCTCTACTTGCTACTTTTTGCTTAAATGTTAAGATGGTTTCGTTCAGATTTGCATATCCACACTTGCCTCTCCCCCTGTGCGGATTTAGCCATGTCACCTAAAAGGATAGTTAAAAGGGCAAAGAAAAAGAAGCTGGATATAATTGGAATATGTGACCATAATTCAGCGGAAAATGTTCAGGCAACAATTAATGCGGCCCATAAAATTTGTAGGGACAGGGTTTATCCCTGTCCGCAACAAAGAATCAAGGTTTTACCCGGAATGGAGATAACCACAGCTGAGGAAATTCATATCCTTGCACTTTTTGACCATGTCGAAGATGTTCTTGCCCTACAAGGTTCTGTTTACCCAAACTTACCACCAGAAGAAAATAAACCAGAGGTATTCGGTGAGCAGATAATTGCTAACGAGTTCGACGAAGTCGAAGGGTTCAACACCTGGCTATTAATCAGTGCGACCAAACTGCCACTCACCAAAGTCCTTCAAAAAATCCATAAATTGAATGGCTTGGCAATTGGTTCACATATTGACCGACCGAGTTTCAGCATCATAGGACAATTGGGCTTTATACCTGACGACCTTGAGATCGACGCTGTGGAAATATCACCTAATATAACGCCTGCTGAAGCAATTAAAAAATATCCAGAAATCCAAAAATTCCCAATTATTACCTGCTCTGATGCGCATTTCTTGAATGATATTGGAAAAGCGACTACTACCTTTTTGATTGAAGAACCTACGATTGCTGAAATAAAAAAGGCAATGAGGAATGAAGAAGGAAGAAAATATGAAGTGTCGTAACCGCAGTATCATTTCATTTGCAGTATCACCCGCACTTTTACAAAGTGCGGACTTGCAGTATTGCCTTCTCTACGAGACCCGTCAGGGTCGGCTCGCAAAAGATTTGTTGCAAATCCGCCAAGTTTCGTGGCGGATGATACTGCGAGCGAAGCGATCCTGCGTTTCCTGCAAGCGAAGCGATACAGCGTCAATCCGAGCCTTGCGAGGCTAACTTGCAGGATTTATCTTTGCACATCTTAGATATTGTCGAAAATTCAATAGAAGCTGGGGCAAAAAGAGTTGAAATCATAGTTGAAGAAAATATCAAAAAGAACTATCTTTTGATTAAAATTAAAGACAATGGTAAAGGAATAGGTGAAGATAGATTGAAAAAGGTCCTGGACCCTTTCTATACTACGAAAACTGTGCGTAAAGTGGGTCTTGGACTATCAATGTTTGCACAGTCTGTGAATGAATCCGCAGGCACTTTTAAAATCAAATCAAAAAAGGGAAAAGGGACAGAGGTTATTGCGAAGATGGATTACAATCATATTGACCGCAAGCCATTAGGTGATATGTGCGATACTATCATGGTGCTGATTGGAACCAGAGGAACGGAGATTGATTTTATGTATAAACATAAAAAAAATGGACAATATTTTATGATTGATACTAAAGAAATCAAAAAGCACTTAGCAGGTGAACGGATAAATCACCCTGAGGTTTTAAATTTTTTAAGAAAAGAGATTAAAAGATGCCTACCAAGATAATAAGCAATGTAGGGACAGGGTTTATCCCTGTCCGTGGACAACCACGAGGGTTGTCCCTACAAAAAACAAATACGATATGAAAAAATTAAATAATGTAGGGACAGGGCTTGTCCCTGTCCGAAAAAATGGACAGCCACAAGGGCTGTCCCTACATATTCGGATCGGACAGCCACGAGGGCTGTCCCTACATAAAAGAAAAAATCCTCGACTAAAAGATTTTGACTACTCTATGCCTTATGCATATTTTGTCACGATTTGCACAAAAAATAAAAGTAATTATTTCACAGAAGAAAGCTTTAATAAAAAAATAATAGAATGTCTCATTTCTGAAAAAAATAGAAACAATATCTCAGTTTATGTTTATTGTTTGATGCCCAATCACTTACATTTACTAATTTCGCCTGATAACTTTGGAATTAGTATTTCCAAATTTATCGGCGGATTCAAAAGTAAGTCAACGCGTTTGGGTTGGAAAAAGGGCATCAAAAAATTATGGCAAGATAGGTTCTACGACCATATTTTGCGAAGAAATGAAGATTTAAAAGAAATCGCTCAATACATTTTGAATAATCCAGTGCGAAAAGGAATAGTTGAATCATATGGGGATTATGAGTTTTGTGGTTTGTTAGATGAAATTCCTTTGTAATAACACCGTAGGGACAGGGTTTATCCCTGTCCGAAAAAATGGCAATAATGTAGGGACAGGGTTTATCCCTGTCCGTGGACAACCACAAGGGTTGTCCCTACAAAAAACAAATACGATATGAAAAAATTAAATAATGTAGGGACAGGGTTTATCCCTGTCCGTGGACAACCACAAGGGTTGTCCCTACAGAGATAAAAATATACGGAATAAAACTGTAGGGACTACCAAGATAATAAGCAATGTAGGGACAGGGCTTGTCCCTGTCCGAAAAAATGGACAACCACAAGGGTTGTCCCTACAGAGAATAGAAAGGAGTTAGCATGAAAAAACTTAAAATTGGTGATTTGGAAAAAATAAGGGAAAAAGTAAGAAGAACAGCAATATTAAGGGAAGGCAAGGCAAAAGCGAAGATCACTGTTCACATGGGGACCTGTGGTATTGCTGCTGGGGCTCGTGAAATCCTGACCGCTCTTATGAAGGAAATTGAGATAAAGAAAATAAATGATGTAATTGTAACAACTTCGGGCTGTGCTGGATTATGCAGTCGGGAGCCGATGGCGACCGTCGAGATTATAGATAAGCCGCCGATTAAATATGTGGATTTGACCAAGGAAAAAATCAAAAAGATTTTGAATGAACATATCCTCAAAGGTAATATAGTCACTGAATATGCCCTGGCTGTGGGAAGTGAAACAACTCATTAAAATTGCCTAAATGCCTAAAGATAAGAAAATGCCTAAATACCTAAAAACCTAAATGCCTAAAAAAATTGAAAAAAGATTTAGCATAAGCGACGAGCTAAAAGAGAGAACATATAAATTCGCGCTAGCTATATTAGAACTCGCCTCAAAATTACCAAATACTGACGAAGGCAAGGTAATAAGAAGACAGATTTGTAAATCAGGCACTTCTGTAGGTTCTAATCTTGAAGAAGCTGATGGTTCATTGACGCTGAATGATTTTGTCTACAGAGTTGACATAGCATTTAAAGAAGCCAAAGAAACAAGTTATTGGCTACGATTAATAATTGACCGAAAATTACTAAATAAAGAGATAGTTAATCCTCACCTCAATGAATGTGTTGAATTAATAAAAATTCTCTCAACCATAATCTACAAATGTCTGCAATAATCTTTAGGTATTTAGGTGTTTTGGATTTTTGGACTTTTTCTTTTAGGTATTTAGGCATTTTGGACTTTTAGGTATTTATTAAGAAGGGAGGTTAATTTGAAAGGTTATCGAACACATTTGTTAGTTTGCGCTGGCACTGGTTGTGTCGCCTGTGGTTCATTTGAAATCAGAGAAGAGTTGATGAAAGAAATTACCCGAAGAAAATTACAGGAGGAGATTGCGGTTATTGCAACGGGCTGCAATGGTTTTTGTGAGCGCGGTCCCATCGTCGTTGTCCAGCCTGATGGTATTTTCTATCAAAGGTTAAAAAAAGAAGATATACCTTTTCTTGTTGAAGAACATTTATTAAAAGGCAGACCCGTTAAAAAATTGATGTATGTTCCACCGGCGGAAAAAATCCCGGTTCCCAAAATGTCGGATATTGGCTTCTTCAAATTTCAGCGTTTAATTGTTCTGAGGAATCGTGGTCGCATTGACCCGGAGAATATTGAAGAATATATAGCATTCGATGGTTATAAGGCATTAGAAAAGGCATTAACCAAAATGACCCCAGAGGCGATTTTAAAAGAAATTAAAAGTTCAGGATTGAGAGGCCGTGGTGGTGCAGGATTCCCGACTGGTTTAAAATGGGAACGGTGTCGTGATGCATCTGGTGATGGTAAATATATTATATGCAATGGCGATGAAGGTGACCCAGGTGCCTTTATGGACCGTAGTGTCCTGGAAGCAGACCCACATTCGGTTATTGAAGGAATGATTATCGGGGCGAAAGCAATCGGAGCGAATAAAGGTTATATTTATGTTCGAACTGAATATCCATTGGCTCTTAAGCGAATTAAAATTGCGATTGAACAAGCAGAAGAATATGGACTCTTGGGTAAAGATATTCTCGGTTCGGGATTTGATTTTTCAATTGAAGTCTCAAGAGGCGCAGGGGCATTTGTATCTGGTGAAGAGACAGCGCTCATCGCGGCAATTGAAGGTCGCATCGGCGTTCCACGGCAGCGTCCCCCCTACCCAGTTCAAAAAGGTCTCTGGCGTAAACCAACGATCATCAATAATGTAGAAACCTGGGCAAATGTGCCCCACATTATATCAAAAGGTGCAAACTGGTTTTCTGAAATCGGCACGGAAACAAGCAAGGGAACCAAAATATTTTCACTCGTCGGTAAAATCAACAACACTGGTCTGGTTGAAGTGCCAATGGGGATAAAACTGAAAGATATTATTTACGAAATCGGCAGTGGTATTGCAAAAGCAAAAAAGTTTAAGGCAGTTCAAACAGGCGGTCCTTCAGGCGGTTGTATTCCAGAAAAACTTCTTAGCCTGCCAATAGATTACGAGAGTCTTACAGGGGCTGGTTCAATGATGGGTTCAGGTGGTATGATTGTGATGGACGAGGATACATGCATGGTAGATGTCGCCAAATACTTTATGAATTTCTTAAGGGATGAATCTTGCGGTAAATGCCTATCGTGCCGTGAAGGCACACAAAGAATGTGGGAAATCCTTAATAAAATTACCAAAGGCAACGGCACCGATGAAGACCTTGTTGTTCTTGAGGAACTCGCCTATGCTGTAAAAGATGCCTCAATGTGCGGATTGGGTCAGACTGCGGCAAATCCTGTGCTTTCTTCTATGAAATACTTTAAGGATGAATATCTATCCCATATTAAATATAAACATTGCCCGGCGGTAGTATGTAAAGAAATTATCTCCTCTCCTTGTCAACATACCTGTCCAATTGATACCGAGGCGCCTCAGTATATTGCCTACCTTGCCCGTGGCGAATTTAAAAAGGCTCACGAAATAATTCTTAAAGACAATCCACTGTTGAGTGTTTGTGCCCGGGTGTGTCATCATCCCTGCGAAACAAAATGCCGTGCCGGACAGGGCGGCGAATCAATTGCAATTCGCGCCTTGAAAAGATTTGCGGCAGACCATCGTAATGGTAAAAAGACACTGGTAACAAATAAAAAGCCAACCGGTGAAAAAGTGGCAGTAATTGGTTCAGGGCCATCCGGATTGATGGCGGGTTATTATCTTGTGCAAAAAGGTTACGCACCGACAATTTTTGAATCACTGCCAGTGATTGGTGGTATGCTTGCGGTCGGCATCCCTGAATACCGTTTGCCACGCAAAAACTTAAATGAAGATATTCAAAGAATTATTGACAGCGGCGTCGAAATCAAAACAAATCAAAAGTTCGGCTCTGATTTTTCACTCGAGGACTTGTTTGATAAAGGATACAAGGCAGTCTATGTTGCTGTCGGTGCGCACAAGAGTATAAAGTTAGCAATACCCAATGAAGATGCTGATGGTGTTATGCCGGCAATGGAATTTCTAACCAATGTCCACCTTGGTAAAAAAGTGAAAATCGGCAAAAATGTGGGTGTTATTGGTGGTGGTAATTCAGCAGTAGATGCGGCAAGGGTCGCACATCGGACACCGGGCGTTGAAAAAGTAACAATTATCTACCGCAGAACCCTCGCTGAAATGCCAGCCTATAAAGAAGAAGTTGATAGTGCGATTGAGGAAGGCATTGATATTAAATATCTTACTGCGCCTACCAAGGTAATTACAGAAGATAGCAAGGTCATAGGCATTGAATGCGTTAGAATGGAACTTGGTGATATAGATGAAAGCGGTCGCCGCCGGCCAATTCCAATAAAAGGTTCAGAGTTTGTTCTTGATTTGGATACACTTATACCAGCAATAAGCGAACAACCTGATATTTCGTTTCTTGGTGAAAAGCACAAATTTAATATCTCTGGGTGGAACACCTTTGTCGTTGACGAAGAGACACTGTCAACGAATATTCCGGGTGTTTTTGCTGGTGGTGATGGAATTCGAGGGCCCAGCACAGTTATTGAAGCAATGGCTGACGGCAAAAAGGTTGCTGCAGCGATAGACAAATATATTAAAGGCGAAAAGATTGAATTTTCTTATACTGTGACAAGACCGTCAGTGTATGTAGAACCAATCAAATTAACTGAGAAAGAATTGTTTGAAACTTCAAGACAAAACACCAAAAAACTTGAACTGAAGAAACGAGTAAAGAATTTTAGCGAAGTTGAGCTGGGGTTTGATGAGCGCACAGCGATAAAAGAAGCCAAGCGATGTTTAAGATGTGATTTGGAAGTTAAGAAAGAAGATGAAAAGGAGAAAAAATGATAAACTTCAAATTGAATGGACTTGAAGTTCAGATTGAAGAAGGTTCAACCATTTTAGAGGCGTGTAAATTCTATGGCATTGAAATCCCCACTCTCTGCTACAATGAAGGGCTCACTCCTTACGGCGGCTGCAGATTGTGCCTTGTCGAAATCGGCCAGGGTGAAAATGCAAAATTAGCCAGTTCCTGCACTTATCCAGTAGAAGAAGGATTGATTGTTAGAACCAATACAAAAAGGGTAATAAATACCCGTAAGATGATGATTGAATTACTATTATCAATTTGCCCTCAATCCAAGATAATTCAGGACCTTGCTTCAAAATTTAATGTCCGAAAAGTTCGCTTTCCGGTGCGTCGCGATGACTGTGTCCTTTGCGGACTTTGTGTGCGGATGTGTAAAGAACAGATGCAGGCAAATGCCATAGGTGTTGTTGAACGGGGTTATAAAAAGAAAATCGCAACGCCATTTGATATTCGCTCTGAGGTATGCCGACTCTGTGGTGGTTGTATCTATATCTGTCCTGCCTGCCAGTTGCGCTGCCAGGGACCAGAACCACCCACCGATGTGTGCAACGCATGTTTGACATTAGAACCTTCATGCATTGAACAATACGAAGACTACCAATGCTGGATGGGAACGACTGGCGATTGCGGAACGTGCGTTAGAGAGAAAGAAAAAAGTAGAGAGTAGCAAGTAGGATAAAGGAATGGCGTTAAATTCTAAATCCGAAATTCTAAATTCTAAACAAATTCCAAATTCACAAATCACAAATTCCAAACAATATGATTTAGAAGAAAGAACATATCTTTTTGCAAAAAGAGTAAATGAATATGTAAGTAGACTTCCTAAGACAATTTCTAACATTGAAAATGGTAAACAATTGGTTAAATCATCTGGTTCTGCTGGCGCAAATTACATAGAAGCAAATGAATCATTGAGCAAAAAAGATTTCTGTATGAGAATAAAAATTTGCAAAAAAGAATCAAAGGAAAGTCGCTATTGGTTGAGATTAACCGAGCCTAAAGAAGAAGACAAACAGGAAAAAGAATTGTTGATTAACGAAGCCTGTGAATTAATGAAAATATTCGGTTCTATTCTGGAGAGAAGTAAATGATGGCCGTGTTTGGGAAATTGGAGTTTAAATATTGTTTAGGATTTAGTGCTTGGGATTTCGGATTTGAGAAAAATGAATCTCTCTACTTGCTACTCGCTACTTGTTTTTAATTTAAGGAAAGGAGAAAAAATGAGTTCTTTATCAAGAATAAATGCATCTGCTGCGACTTTAACAAAGAATAGGACCGAGGATTCGGTCGTCCCGCTTAGCGGGATGTGTGTTACCTGTGTTGATGGTTGTATTGGTATGTGTGAGATAGGAAAATCTGCATATCGTGGTCATGAGGTATTGTACCCTCAACCCTTTGGTATCATTACTGCGGCCTCGGAGAAAAATTATCCTGTAGATTATTCACACTTCAACATCATGGGAACTGCAGTTGGTGCACATGGTATTGATGCAGACCCTGATAAGGCAATTTTCCCAAGTGTTAATGTCGAGCAGCATATTGGACATGATAAGGGTATAAAAGTCAGAATACCAATCGTTGTGCCTGGCTTGGGATCAACAAATATTGCCAAGAATAATTGGGATGGTATAGCGATAGGCGCGGCAATATCAGGAATTATAATGACCATAGGTGAGAATGTTGCGGCAATGGATATGGAATCAGAGATTAAAGCTGGTCGAGTTGTAAAGGCACCTGACTTGGAATACAGAGTAAAGGCATATAAACAATGGCAACAGGATGGCTATGGCACAATCGCCCTCCAGGCAAATGTTGAAGATACAAGACTTGGTGTTCAGGAGTTTGCGATAGAAAAATTGGGTGTTGAGGCAGTTGAATTGAAATGGGGTCAGGGTGCAAAGGATATTGGTGGCGAAGTCAAAATAAAGGAACTCAAAAAAGCGCAGGAATTACGCAAAAGAGGTTATATTGTCCTACCTGACCCACTCGACCCGGATGTGATTAAAGCATTTGAAAAGAGGGCATTCAGCGAATTTGAAAGGCACTCAAGAATTGGCATGGTTGAAGAAGAAGCATTTATCAAGAGAGTTGAAGAATTGCGCAATGCCGGGGCTAAGTATGTATTTTTAAAGACTGGTGCTTATCGTCCTGCTGACCTAGCACGGGCGGTAAAATATGCCTCTGTAGCCAAGATTGATTTATTAACTGTTGACGCGGCTGGCGGTGGAACTGGTATGAGCCCATGGCATATGATGAATGAATGGGGTATTCCACCTATAGAACTTCATTCACTAACATATTTCTATGCAGATAAAATTGCCAAGAAGGGTGAATATGTTCCAGCAATTGCTTTCGCTGGTGGTATTGCCTTTGAAGACCAGATTTTCAAGGCACTTGCCTTAGGTGCACCATATACAAAACTGGTAGGCATGGCTCGGGCAATCATCTGTTCCGCATTAGTCGGTAAAACAATCGGCAAAAAGATAGATGAAAACGAAATTCCTGTATTTGTCGAAAGATTTGGTAATCAGAAAGAAGAAATTTTTGTTACTGCGGCGAGGCTGAAGAAAGAACTTGGTAAAGATTTTGACCGCCTTCCAACTGGTGCATTGGGTGTTTATACTTATACAGAAAGGCTTGCCCAAGGACTGAGACAATTGATGTGCGGAAATCGAAAGTTTACTCTGAATCATATAAGCCGAGACGACATAGCCGCACTTACAAAAGATGCGGCAAATATCTCCAAGATTCCTTATGTTGCGGATGTGGATAAAGAAGAGGTGGAGAAGATTTTAAATGCCTAAAGATAGGGAAATACCTAAACACCTAAATTACCTAAATGCCTAAAACTTTAGGAATTTAGGCAGTTTGGACTTTTACCTTTAGGTATTTAGGTATTTTGGACTTTTAGGTATTTAATCCGCCTGAGGCGGATAAAGGTGGTCTTATGAAAAAATTCTCTGTGGCTGAAATGTCGAGGCAACAAGTTGAGACAGCTGCAAAGGCTATGAATTTACCAAAATCGATCAGCGATGTCTTAATGTGTCCGAAAAGGGTCTTGAGGGTAACCTTCCCAATAAAAATGGACGATGGTTCAGTCCAATGTTTTACAGGTTACCGCTGCCAGTATAATGACGGACGCGGTCCAACCAAGGGCGGAGTCCGTTATCATCCTGATGTATGTGAAGATGAAGTAATTGCACTTGCTGCCTGGATGACCTGGAAGTGTTCGCTTGTTGACCTGCCGTATGGCGGTGCAAAGGGTGGCGTAATTTGCGACCCACTCAAACTTTCAGAGAGAGAACTGGAAAAGATTACCCGAAGATATACCGCAGAAATAATGCCAGTTTTAGGACCAAATAAAGATATCCCAGCGCCTGATGTATTTACAACCTCAAAAACAATGGCTTGGATGATGGATACATTTAGTATGATGACAGGACATACAGAACCAGCGGTGGTAACGGGCAAACCTGAAGTTCTCGGTGGTTCTAAGGGAAGAAAAGAAGCAACCGGTAGAGGTGTTGCAATCATTACACGGGAATTGTATCGTGCCCTAAATAAACCTTTGAAAGACGCCAAGGTTATTATCCAGGGTTTTGGTAATGTTGGTAGCTATGCGGCTTATTTTTTAAATCAAATGGGAGCAAAGATTGTTGCCGTTTCGGATTCTTCAACCGGTATAATTGACCCTGCAGGTCTAGATGTAAAAAGCCTGATGGAATGCGTTGAGAAACACAAATTACTTGAACCCTACACAAAAGGTAAGAAGGTGTCGCGCGATGAAATTTTATATCAAGAGGCAGACATTCTTATTCCCGCAGCGCTGGAAAATCAGATTCGAGAGGATAATGCTGATAAAATTAAGGTAAAGGTAATTGTTGAAGGTGCGAACGGCCCAACAACACCTGCAGCTGACAAAATCTTAGAAAAAAGGGGAGTATATGTAGCACCAGACATTCTTGCCAATGCCGGTGGCGTGATCGTGAGCCATTTTGAATGGGTTCAGGCATTATCTGGTCTTTACTGGGAAGAAAAAGAGGTCAATGACCGATTAGAACATAAACTGGTGAAAACTTTTAGCGAAGTATGGAATAAGGCTAAAAATATGAATCCCGACCCTTTGCAAAAGGGCGGGATGAATGTATCTCTAAGAGTTGCGGCTTATGTCGTTGCCTTAGAACGAATTGCAGAAGTCTATAAATATCGGGGAATCTTTCCATAAAAGGAGGGAACACCTCGTAACATTTACCTAAACACACCCTTTCTGCTGTATTCTCAATTTTCCTCCTTTTCCCACTGTTTCTTAACCCATGCCTTTACCCCAATTTCTTTAATTTTTCGAAGATTCTCTATTTTCGCCTTTTCAAAAGGCCATTTTCCCCATATTTTGCAAGGAAATTCTTTGCATTCAAAGCAGAATGAAAATCCTTTGGTTTCGCAACATTCACGCACAGGACAATCTTTCCATCCGGAACCAGCTTTACAAGTGTATGTGCAAAGACCCGATTCTGAAAGCCATTCCAATCCTTTTATGAAATTGTCAAGGTCGCATCCCTCTTTTATCCAGCCCCTAAGCTCAGGGCGTTTCTTTATCAATCTTAAGAGCTGGTCAGCGGGTTTCTTTATTCTCCCGGCATGCCAGTCACACTTGTGGCAGTATTCACCACAGTAACTGATGACCTTCTTTCTCTCTTCTTCGTATGCCATTTTTCACTCCTCAAGCCATGCCATGAATAAATGCACCTACAATTTTTTTGTGTCCTTCTCTCAGCCTTCCTGAGCCTTTTTAAGTTAAAATATATCAATTCGCCTTGCCAGAACTGCCTTGCCCCGATAATCGGGCAGAAGGATAGGCGCCTTTCTTTCAGTCTTTATGCCTGCTTCACTGAGCATTCCCACATATCTCTTCAAATGTTCTAATGTTAATCTACCAAATTTCTTATTGGACTTCAAATGTTCGGCCACAGAGAGCCCGGTGCGTCGACCAAAGACCATGCAGTCAAGTGTCGAATTACCCATTAGCCTGTTCTTACCATGTACTCCACCTGAGACCTCACCCGCAACCCAGAGCCCTTCAAGGTTTGTCTTACCCCAAGGGTCGGTTTCAACCCCACCATTCTGATAATGGAGGGTTGGAAATACTAAAACGGGGTCTTTCCTCATATCAATGTTAAACCTCTTAAACATTCTTAACATACCCGGGAATGCCCTCTCGATCGTCCCTTCACCATTTTTTACATCAATGAGTGGGGTATCGAGCCACACCCCTCTCATGCCAGTGGGTGTAATTATCCCCTTCTCTCGAACATAACATTCCCTGATAAATGTCGCCATCTCAACATCCCGTGGCTCGAGCGGAAAGACAAATGCCTCACCATCAATATTAACTGGTTGCGCACCCATACTCCTGAGTTTTTCAGTTAATAGTAATCCAATAATCTGCTGGGGATATGCTGCACCGGTCGGGTGGTATTGAACTGTATCTGTATCCCTCAGTTTTGCGCCTGCTCGATAGGCGATAACAACGCCATCAGCAGTGGCACCATAATGGTTAGTGGTTGGAAATCCTCGGATATGTAACCTGCCAAATCCACCCGTTGCGAGTATTGTTGCCTTTGCCTGAATGACCTTATATTCACCAGTCTCGAGATTATATAAAACAGCACCGGTAACCCTATTTTCGTCGACAAGAAATTCAATTACGGGAAAATACTCTAAATAAGGAATCTCACGACTTCTGAATTCATCCCTGATAACCCTTAGCTCCTCCATCCCTGTATAATCGCGGCACGCATGCATGCGGTTCCTTGATGTGCCACCACCAGATTTCTCCACAAAACTTCCGTCCTTTTCTCGGTCAATCATCGCACCTAATTTACATAGCCATTCCATTATGAATGGTGCATCCTCAACAAGCGCCCTCAAAACATCCGGTTTGTTTGTAAAATGTCCACCACCCAAGGCATCAAGATAGTGTCTCGTTGGCGAGTCAATCTCCCTATCTGCCGCCTGGGTTCCACCTTCAGCCATCATAGAATTGGAATCGCCATGACGGAGTTTGTTGACAAGAAGAATGTTCTCTTTAGGCACACCATTATCTTGTGTCCAAATTGCAGCTGTGGTTCCTGCCAGTCCCCCTCCAATGATAAGCAAATCAACAGAAAAGTCAGGCCTTGATAAATCTATCTCATCGCCGGTAATTAATGGATAAGCCTCAAGCAAATCTGCTACTTCATTTGGTGCGATATCACCCTTGTTTGGCCCAAGGGAAATTGGCCTTTTACCTCCTGGTGCAAAGTCAGGATGGAGTTTTAATACCTCCTGCCTCTCTTCCATGGTCATTGATTTTGGCATATAGTCTTTGCGCCGTGGTCTGGTCTGATTAACAATATCTATTAACCTTCTCATATACTCTGGATAACCACCGATAAATTTTAGTTCAGCCATTGCTCCTCCTAATCTCCACCTTCCAAATCACGCTCTTTATACAATTTTCTCAATTCATCAAGATTGGCACTCAGAAGTTTTTCAAAGTCTTTGTCGAATTTTTTCTCGTCGAGCTCTTTTAATCTTTTTCTTAGGTGTTCTGGAATGGCATTTTGATACTTTCCATGTAATCTCCTTGCCAATTGTGCATAATTGTATTGGGCAAGTTCTGCCGGACACCGTATCGCACATAATCCACATTGTATGCAATCAAATGAGAGCTCAGCCATCTGGGCAATATCACCACGTTTACCAGTTGCGATATACTCCATTACATCAATATCCTGAGGACATGCCTTGGTGCAGGTGTTACAGCCCAGACATTTCAAAATCTCTGGGTAATTTTGAAGCATTGCCTCAAGATTGGGTTGAAGTTTATTTATGTCGTAATCAACCCTCAAGGCAGGTGTGAATGGAATCTGGGTTAGATACATACCATCCTCAACCCTGGTCTGACATGCCATTGCGGTCTTTAACCGATAATCACCCTCAATTCTATAAACGGTTGTGCAGGCACCACAAAATCCTGCCCGACACCCACAAGACCTTATAAATCTATACCCAGCAAACTCCATTGCCTGGATAATTGTCAGGCCTGCTGGAACCCTATACTTCCTACCCAATATAGATATGGTAACCCAATGCTCAATATCCTTTTCATCAATTCCAGCGACCGCTGACTTATTTGCCTCGGCAATTTCATCCATTATATTTTTCTCTTTATCTGGCATTTTATAATCCTCCTTTATTGTTATTTACGCAGAATATAAAAATTAGTTTATGCCAATTTTTAAATATCTTTTCTATCGGTAACATCAATTTTTTATGGTGATAAATAGAGATATTGCCTCTAAGAAACATTCATTATAGTATAATCAAAAATTTCAATATGTCAACCATTTTCAATTTTCTTGTTTTTCTGTTGACATTAGAAGTGATTTAGGTATAATTAGCCTATGAAAAATTTAAGAATTATGTTTCTTGCCTCTTTTCTCTTGTCCCTCGCCACTATTATTCTCTATGCCCAGACTAAAGCGAGCACATCACACGTCTCTACTGGTACCCTTGAAAAGCCAATTATCTCTGAAGAATATATCTTAATGCCTGGTGATAGCCTCCTCATCACCATTACTGGTGCGACAAATTACTCATATGTAACAGGTGTAACCTATGAAGGAAAAACGACAATAAATATCCCTGTTTCATCCATTCCCATAACGGGCGGTTTCTATATTCCTAAATATGATATCGTTGAGGCAATTCCTATCTATAGTCTCACATTAAAAGCTGCCAGAGATTCGTTACAGAGGGTTTTTCTAAAATATTTCAGGGGAATTGATGTAAGTGTAACCCTCCTGGGGATACGAAGGTTTAATGTTATAATTGTTGGGGAGGTTAAAACCCCAGGGGTAATCTGTGCTTCACCGGTTGACCGTGTATCAGAGGTAATAAAAAGGGCTGATGGTGTCTCCACATTGGGTTCCCGTTCAAAAATTGAATTGAAAAGAAAAGGAGAGTTATTTAGAATCGTAAATCTTGAGGCATTCGAAAAGACAGGTGATATTAGTGTAAATCCCTGTGTCCAGGATGGTGATTTAATCTTTGTTCCCAAGATAAAAAAATCGGTAATTGTTAAAGGCGCGGTCTTTGGTAAGGGTGAATACGAATTGAGGAAATCACAATTAACCGCTGAGATGGAACGAACGAGCGAAGGGCTGTATGAATTGAACGAAGGCGAAAGGGTATCCGATTTGATTATCAAGGCAGGTGGTGTTACACCGTGGACTGATATGAAAAATAGTTACATTGAGCGGCTGGGTAATAAGGTAAATATCAATCTCTATAATGCACTTGCTGATGAAAATGGCAAAGATAACATTCCCATGGAGGATGGTGATGTTCTTATTATCCCTTCAGTCAATGCACTTGTTTATGTTCAAGGACAGGTTATTGACCCCGGTTCTTTCCCATTTCAACCGAACATGAAGGCAAGCGACTATATAGGACTTGCCGGCGGGCCAGGGAGTGGTGCGAACATGTCTGGTGCTTATGTCCAAAGGGGAAAGAGAAGGATTGGAGTAAAAAAGGACCCAGTAATTGAGGCGGGTGACAGAATATTTGTACCGAGGCAAATCTTCAAATTCTGGCAGGATTATATTGAAATAGGTTCGGTCGTTGCCTCCTTATTGATATCATATCTGACATTAAGGGTAGCAACGAAATAAAACTTAATAACAAAATAAATAAAAGGTTAAAAATAAAAATTGATAAATATTTAGGTGTTTATTCTAAGGAGGTTAAATGATAATAATCAGCTTTCTGATATTTGCCTCGACAAACAGTGCAACTCGTGGTGCGGGTTGGTTTTATAGCCAGCGATTAAATGTCTTGATCGGTTTACTAATCTATGGCGCTATTTTGCTCTGGTTCATTTACCATGCCCGTAGAGGTAAAGAGATGTTCATCCGCCGAATCCCTGGTCTCGATGCTGTCGAAGAGGCAGTGGGTAGGGCAACCGAGATGGGTAAGGCAGTGATGTATATCCCTGGTTTAGCAACAATAGATACTATTTCAACTATTGCCTCAATGAATATTCTATCACAGGTTGCAAAAAAAACCGCCCAATACAACACAACCCTTTTGGTGCCTAACCGTGACCCTGTGGTTTACACCGTTTCCCGTGAGGTGGTGAAAGAGTCATATACAGATGCAGGAAGACCAGATACATTCAATCCGGATCATATCTATTTCATTACCCAGGACCAATTTGGTTATACATCTGCAGTGTGTGGCACGATGGTCAGGGAAAAACCTGCAACCAACTTATTTATTGGTTATTTCTGGGCAGAATCACTGGTTCTCGCAGAAACAGGGGCAACGACTGGTGCAATCCAAATTGCTGGTTCCGACTCAATATTCCAGCTGCCCTTCTTTATCGTTGCCTGTGACTATACCCTGATCGGTGAAGAGTTATATGCGGCATCAGCCTACCTGTCCCGTCAACCACTTTTATTAGGCTCATTAAAAGGTCAAGACTGGGGTAAGATAGTAATCCTTGCAATTTTGATACTTGGTTCAATTCTTGCTGTGGTGGGCTGGCAAAAGGTAATCTCGTTCTTCAACGTGGGATAACTTTGGTTAAATCCCAAATCTTAAGTTACAAACAAATCCCAAATACCAATGTCCAAATTTTCTATTTATATTTGGAATCCCTATGTTTTCAATTCGCCTGCGGCGAATTGAAGGAGGTCTTATGGTGAAAAAAATTCCGTTAGCAATTTGTATGATTATGGGTATATTGATGATTATCCTTTTTTTTATTAGCCATCCCTTAAGTATCCAGGTGAATGAGATAATCAATCGCTGGGTTATTGTTGTTATGGCATTTTCGATAATCCTGGGGATCGGTAGTTTGATTGACCATCATACCGACCGAATAAAGCGAAAGAATGAAGGATGGCCATTCAGCATCGTAACCCTGGTAAGTCTTGTAGCAATGACTTTCATCGGGCTTGCCTACGGAATTAAGAGTGGCACACTATTCATGACAATATATACCAATGTAATACTACCACTCGGGGCCTCAATGTTTGCCATACTCGCCTTCTATATGGCTTCCGCAGCCTACCGTGCATTCCGTGCAAAAACCACCGAAGCAACATTGTTACTAATTGCCGCTTTTGTCGTCATGCTTGGGATGGTGCCATTTGGTAATATTATCTCACCCCGAACCTCAACCTGGGTGCTACTTCCTGATTTGGCTGAATGGTTGTTAAAAGTGCCAAATGTAGCAGCTAAACGTGGAATTATGTTCGGCGTCGCCTTGGGAGGTGTCTCTACTGGATTAAAAATTATCCTTGGTATAGAACGGTCTTGGCTTGGAGGTCAATAATGAATATTGTCGAAAAATTATCAAAAATACCGAGGCAGATAATCTTTCTGGTAATGGCAGCCGCAATCATTATTCCTTTGATAACACCCATTGGTATGCCGGTCAATGAAATGCCAAAGACGAGAAAATTATTTGAGGCAATTGAGAGCCTTACGATAGAGTCAAAGCCTATCTTGGTTTCATGTGATTTTGACCCGCAGTCTATGCCTGAACTATATCCAATGCTTCAGGCAGTTTTAAGTCACTGCTTCACCAAAAATATAAAGGTCTTGGTTATGGCGTTATGGCCTCAGGGCGCAGGTATGGGAGAAATGGCATTAGATACACTGTCGAAGGTCTTTAATAAAAAGAATGGCGAAGACTATGTATTTTTGGGCTACAAAGTTGGTGGTGCCGCCGTAATCCTTGGGCTTGGTGATAAAATCAAGAATGTATTTCCCATGGATTATTATAATAAATCGCTTGATTCATTAATACTTACCCAAAATCTCGTCAACTTTAATGATATTAGCCTTATCGTGAGTCTTTCTGCCGGCGACCCTGGGTATCGAACCTGGCTATATTATGGCCAATCAAAGTATGGTGTTAGGGTTGGTACCGGCGTCACTGCAGTTTCAGCCGCCGATGCATATCCTTATCTGGATAGCGGGCAACTCGTCGGCCTCTTTGCCGGAATGAAGGGCGCTGCGGAATACGAAACCATTCTAAACAGGTATAAATACAGGCTTATTGACAGGCTTGCAACAAAGGCAATGGACCCCCAGTCTTTTGGACATCTTGTCATCATGTTATTTATCATTATCGGAAATGTTAGTTTCTTTATGCTCGGGAGAAAAAAATGATTTCAACAGATATTTTGGTTTGGGTTTCAGCACTACTGACCTTGTGCATTTTCTCGTTCCTATATAAAGATAATCCCTTTTATCGGTTTGCCGAACATCTCTTCGTTGGGACTTCTGCTGGATATTTTATTGCCCTGTCATGGTATAACAATGTCTACCCAAATCTTTATGTGCCATTATTTCATGAAGGTAAAATTGGATTTGTTATACCACTTGTTCTTGGAATTCTTTATATCACAAGGTTTATTCCAAAGATATCCTTTCTAATTCGAATTCCTATTGCATTTCTTTTAGGTTGGGGGTCAGGTGTAGCTATTCCTGCCGGTCTACAAACTGACATCATCAAACAGATACAGGGCACGCTACTCGTCCCTAATGCATTTTTGAAATGGAACACAGGACTATGGGTAAGTATTATTTTCCTTGGGGTCGTATCAACACTTATCTATTTCTTCTTTTCCCACGAGCGTAGAGGTGTTATCAAACCTTTAGCAAATATTGGTATTATCTTCATTATGCTCGGCTTTGGTGCTTCATTTGGTTACACTGTAATGGCTCGTATCAGTCTGCTTATCGGTCGTCTACACTTTCTCTTAGGACCCTGGTTAGGGATCATTAGGTAGAAAAAATACCTTTTATTTTCTTAACCAACTCCAAGGCAAATGCATATTTTCCAATTGGAATTATGTAGAACCCGTCAACATAATCTTTCAATTTTTTTGCAGTTTCAAAAAGCATCGCAATTTCATTTTTTTCTTCAATAAGAACTATATACTCATAAGGAATCCCCAAGAATTTCATTAGGGAGAATGCCCTTTTTTTCGAATATAAAAAAGATAACCCAGCAATAATGCGGGCACCTTTGTGTCTCAAACGAAATTGTTTCAATAACTCGAGGAATTTGTCCGACTTAAATATCGGTTGGGTAAAAAAGACTTCTGCCCCACACTGATGCTTCTCTGTTGCCTTGATAAATTCACCTTGAATATTTGCAACATTTGGATTGAAGCTTGTGCACAGACAAAAATCTATCGGCTTAATCGCCATGCGTGATGAGGTTAAACCATTCTTAAGATTTTTTGCGATCTCCAGTAGGCGTGCAGAATTCAATTCAAAGATGCTTCTACCCTCTACTGGACTATCACCCGTAACACATAGAATGTTTTTAATATCCAATGCACTTGCACCGAGTAACTGACTTTCAAAACCAAGCAGGGTAAAATGACGGGCAACAAAATGGGGTATGGTCTCAATGCCAAGCCTCTCCTGAAGGATATGTGCAAAGCACAAAGAATCTGGGCGCAATTTACCTAAGGGATTGGATGGCAGATTAATTGCATCAATATATTCCTTTAAAGGCTCAAGTTCTTTTACAAGTTTATCAACATCAATCTCAATCGGGGTTAAGACTTCAACGGTGATGATTTTGTGTGCTTCCAATTTATTTCTTAACATCTTATTTATGCTTTTATTCTTTTACAACAATCACACAATATCCAAAAATAATACATAAATTATTTTATTTCTTGTAGAAGCCTCAAGCCTGCCAATACATTTCTTGCGGCACCATAAGCACCAATCTTCTTTGCATAGCCTTCACTCACATTTGGACCACCAATAATAACCTTTACATTGAGCCTTTCTGCCCTCAATTTTTTAATAATATTCTCCATCTCAGACATTGTCGTGGTCAAAAGTGCACTCAAGCCAAGCACAATTGGTTTGTTCTTCTTTACTGCCTTAACAATCACCTCAGCGGGAACATCCTTACCTAGATCGATGATCTCATATCCGGCAGACTCAAATACCATACCCGCAATATTTTTGCCAATATCATGGATATCGCCTTTGACTGTAGCAAGAATAATCTTGCCTTTCTTCTCTTCTTTTGGTAAGTGTCTTTTTAAAACATCAAGGACTGCCTTCGATGCCTCTGCCGCCTTCAACAAATCAGGAATAAAGAATTTCCCTTGTTCATAATAATCACCAACTTGTTTCAATGCCTTTGAAATGTAGTCATCAATGATCGTTTGCGGCGGTATTCCTGAAGTGAGTAATCTTTTTGATAGCTCGCTACTTAATCTGTCATCACCAGTAATTATTGCCTGAATTAAATCTACCTTTTCCTGTTTTAATGATTCTTGTATCGGCATTTCCTTTTCTGTTATCGGTATTGTCAATTTCTCTCCCTTAAAAAGTATTTTGGCACCTTTGACAACATTCATTACCAGGTCATCCAATGGATTTATAATAAGAAAAGCAGCACCATGCTCTATTCCCGCACTTGCCAATGTCGCATTTAGCAGCGAACGGTTCGGCAGACCAAAGGAAACATTAGAAACGCCTAAAATAGTCTTTAAACCTCTTTTATGTAGTATTCTAACAGTTTTAAGGGTATAATCTATCTGGTCTTGTTCTGTTGCAATGGCAAATACCAGTGCATCGAATATTAAATCATCCTTTGAGAAATTAAATTTTTTTGCAATTTTCATTACAAGATTAACATTCGCCATCCGTTCTTTATAACTGCGAGGAATTTTTTTACCAACAAGAGAAATGACTGCTTTAAATCCGTAATTTTTTATCATCGGCAACCATCTTTTCAATTCCTCTTTTCGTGACGGTATTGAGTTGTATACACCAACTCCGGGATAGAAAGAAAGAACCGCTTCCGCCGCTGCAAAATTTTGCGTATCAATAAATAAAGGCAATTGCGAACTCTTTAAAACTCCGTGCACTGCATTTAATAAACTTTCTTTCTCATTCAGATCAACCGTAAATGCATTTACATCAAGTGCATCTGCACTTTTCTCTTCCTGTGCTCTGGCTTCTTCACCATAGACCTTAAAGTCCTTAATTAACAATCTCTCTTTTACTTTTTTACAACCTGCAGGATTGAGTCTCTCCCCCACAATAATTGAAGAACTATTATCTATTGTGAGAATTTTTTGAGGCGAGGTGAGAATAAACTTCCTCTTTATTCTTTTTCGTTTAATCGTAACCCTATTTTTAGAAATTAGCCTAATATACTCTGGTGTTGTTCCACAACATCCACCAACCAACGCCGCACCAGCATTAACAAATTCTCTAAAATATGCAGCCAAATCCTTATCCGATATAGTGTGGTGAATAACATTACCAATTATTTCAACCTTCCCCGCATTAGGTTTTGCTAATAGCGGCAAGTTTGTTACTTTAGACATCCTCGAAATGGCTTCAATTGCTATTTCAGGTAATGTGCAATTTATACCGATACCTGTAGCACCTAATGCGTCAAAAGTCACGGCAATCGCCTCAGGAATTTCACCCATAAATGTCCGTCCATTATCCTGTAGTGAAAAACTGACAAAGACATCATTGAAATATTTCCTTGATGCTAAAAAAGCTGCCTTGCCCTCAATAATTGAATTGAATGTCTCAATTAAAAAATCCTTGATACCTGCTTGATAAAAAATCTTAAAGATACTTTCATAAATTGTCATAACCTCATTAAAATCCTTATCGCCGTAGGGTTTAATTAAATCTCCTATAGGACCAATGTCACCTAATACACCTTTACCTTTTGCTGCCCTTTTTGCAATGCCCACCCCAGCAAATATGACTTTCTTCATTGTATCCAATGTAAAATTTAATGGATTGGCAGTTAAGGTATTGGTTAGAATAACATCTGAGCCTGCTTCAATATATGACCTTTGCAATTCGTATACTGCTCGAGGATTTTTTAAATTCAATACACATGGCGGCTCACCGGACCCAAGCCCTTTATCAAAAAGATTTGTCCCAGTAGCACCATCAAGAATTAAGACCTTTCGCAAATTCTTATATTTTAACTTATTCATAGCTTATTTTATATGAATAGTAAAATATGTCAATACAGTAATAAAAAACAGATGACTCTTGACATTTTTTATTATTTGATTATATTTAATCGTGCCTTTGAAGGGAATTCCTGGTTGCAACACCAGATTGAGCACCATCATTTTAGCTGCAGGAATCGGCAAACGGATGTATTCCCAGACCCCAAAAGTTTTGCACAATATTCTTGGTAAACCGATCGTTCTATTCGTCGTTGAACTGGCAGAGAAGATAGCAAGCGATGAAATCATTATTGTCGTAGGTAAAAATTGTAAAGGGATTGAAAATATTGTTGGTGATAAGGTTAGATATGCAATTCAAGAGACACCCTTAGGTAGTGGTGATGCGGCAAAGAAGGGAATAAAAATAGCAAGACAAAAAAATATTCTTATTTTATCGGGTGATGTTCCACTTCTGACCCCAACTACTATTCGGGCAATGTTTGATTATCATAAAAAGCAGAAGGCAAAACTGACAATTGTCACCTGCGAGTTAGAAAAACCTTTTGGATATGGTAGGATCATAAGAAATAAAGAAAGGAATATAATTGACATCATAGAACAGAGTGATGCGACATTAAAGGAGCAAAGAATAAAAGAGATTAATGCTGGTGTTTATTATGGTGAAAGGGATTTAATTTTGTCTGCATTAGGAAGGGTCACGACACAGAATCAACAGGGTGAATTTTATCTGACAGATATTATAAAAGAATGCGTGAAGAAAAGAGAAAAGGTCGCCGGTTTCAAAATCTCAAATGAACAAGAGATTTTAGGAATCAATAATAAGGTAGATTTAACCCGTGTAAGGGAAATTGTGAAAGCACAATGGTTTAATGAACTAATGAAAAAGGGTGTTTATATCGAAGATTCAATGAATACAAATATTGATTTGACGGTGAAGATTGGTAAATTCGTTCACATAAGACCATTTACTATAATCGAAGGTAATACTAAAATTAAAGATAATATGACAATCGGCCCCTTTATGTGGATAAAAGACGGAAAAAAGAAAAGATTCCAATGACAAAGAAACTTCATTGCTCAAAGGTATTCATATTGAAAAGCATTACGAAAACTCAGCACTCCGGTAAAATTGGAATCTATATATTAATCGTCCTTTTAATGCTATTTTTATTTTCAATTACCTTTATGTTTTCAAAGGAAGACCCACAAAAGGTATACAAGAAAAACAGCACAATAAGGGTAGAAGTGCTTAATGGATGTAGTGTTAATAGATTGGCAATTAAGGTAACAGACTTACTCAGAGAAAAGGGATTCAATGTGGTGAAGATCGGCAATACAAATGACACAAATTTTAAGGAAACGGTAGTTATTGAGCGGCGTAGTGAAGATATGAAAAATGCTAAATACTTTGCAAAACGAATAGGCTGTAAAAATATTGGCAAGGATATCGACCATGCATTATATCTGGAGGTAACCTTGATTATCGGAGAAGACTATAAGAAATTATTCCCGGATGTTGAAAAAAAATTCTAAGAGAAAACCTACGGATCATTCATATAATTCAGCCAAGGCGTTAGCAAGGATAATCAAAGATAAGAAGGGAGAAGATATAGTGATATTTGATTTGAGAGGGCTCTCGCCAATCACTGATTTTTTTGTTATTGCCCAAGGGCTTTCCGAAATTCACAATAAAACCATTGCCGAATATTTAATGGAATATGAAGCACCTCACCATGTCGAAGGCACAGAATCAGCAAACTGGGTTTTGTTAGATTACATTGATGTCATCGTCCATATATTTTTAAAAGAAACACGAGAATTTTATGGACTGGAAAGGCTATGGGGCGATGCCCCACAGGTGAAATTTGATAACAATTAGAGACGAACTCAAAAAGGCACTCCAGAAAATGTTTCCGGACGAGGAGATTTATATTGATTATGTACCCAAGCAAAAAGAGGGCGATTACTCAACAAATTTAGCATTCAAGATAGCCGCAAGGAAAAATGAAGAACCGATGAAAGTTGCGGATTGGACAGCAAAAAAAATTGAGCATCCGATGATTGCAGATATCAAAATCTATCCACCCGGATTCATCAACTTTATTATAAGCAACGACTATCTTGTAAGAAATCTAACACAAGACTTTGAAATCAACATAGGAAAAGGAAAAAAAATTCTCGTTGAATTTGTAAGTGCTAATCCCACTGGTCCAATAAATATTGTCAGTGCACGGGCTGCTGCAGTTGGGGACTCACTGGTCAAGTTATTAAAGATGACGGGATTTGATGCCTATGCAGAATATTATGTTAATGATACGGGGCATCAAACTGAATTACTTGCGGAAAGTGTCAGGGTGAGGATGGATCAGATCTTAGGCAAAGAGGCAAGTATCCCAGAAGATGGTTATCATGGAGAGTATCTCATTGATGTAGCCAAATTAGCCCTTACACAAAAAATTGATACCGTCAAAGAAATTAAAAAATTTGCCCTCAATTATTTCATAAAGGTTCATAAAACAAGCCTCGAAAACTTTGGAGTAACTTTCGACAATTGGGTTTATGAATCTGAAATATATAAAATGGGATTAATTGAGCAAGTTTTGGATAAACTTAATAAAAAAAATCTTGTGTACAAAAAAGAGGGTGCACATTATTTTAAGGCAACTGAATATGGTGATACAGAAGACCGCGTTATTATAACATCTGATGGTAGAAATACTTATCTACTACCTGACCTTGCTTACCATCTCGGTAAGATTGATAGAAGATATGATCAATTGATTAACATATGGGGACCGGACCATCATGGATATATCAAAAGACTCACAGGTGGCATTGTCGCTTTAGGATTTCCTAAAGATATTATAAAGGTTATAATTGTTCAGGAAGTAAAATTAAAAAAAGGAAACCAATATATAAAGATGTCCAAGAGGGCAGGGACTTTCTCAACGCTCGATGAATTGCTCAGCACCGTTTCAAAGGATGTTGCGAGGTTCTTCTTTTTGATGAGGTCCTGTTCACAGCACCTCGACTTTGACCTTGACCTGGCAATAAAGCAATCTGAAGAAAATCCGGTTTATTATGTTCAGTATGGACATGCAAGGATTATAAGTATTTTAAGGTTTGCCAAGGAAAAGGAAATTGACTACATCGGGAAATTTAATTCCTCTTTGATAAAAGAGAAAGAAGAGTTTGACCTGATAAAACAGATTCTCAGGTTTCCTGAAATTATCGAGGATGCCGTGAAAAATATGGACCCTTATCCCATAACCTACTATTTGATAGACCTCGCTCATGCATTCCATTATTTCTACCAAAAACATCGCGTGGTTAGTGAAGACCATGTATTAACACAAGCGAGGTTATTTTTAGTATCAAGGACAGCAGATACTATTAGGAAAGGGCTCGAGTTATTAGGTGTCTCCTGTCCGGAGAGAATGTGAAAGGAGAGTTGAATGAATCTTGCAAGTCTTCTATCAAAAGATAGAATAAACCTTACACTCAAACCAGGTAAAAAAGATGAAGTAATAAAGGACCTGGTCTATTTAATGAAGAAAGGGTCTGATGCCGATGTCATTATCTCAACACTCTTAAAGAGAGAAGAATTGGGCTCAACCGGCATCGGCAAAGGTATTGCTATTCCCCATTGCCGTTCTCTACTTGTAGATAAACTTGAAATCACAGTAGGTAGAACAATAAAACCAATAAATTTCAATGCCATTGATAAGAAACCCGTCTCGTTAATTTTTTTAATAATCGCGCCACCCCAGGACCCGGGCAATCAATATCTGATAACCTTAGGAAAAATCGTTCAAATTGCCAAAGAAATCACAAGAAAAAATTTGATTGACAAACCTCAAACATCCGAGGAATTTATTACCACAATAAACGAAATTGAAAAAGAGCTCGCAAAGAAGAGGTTATAATGGCAAAGGCAACAGAAGATGAAATCAACATTGAACTATTAAATCTGCTCCTTGACCTTGATAATCTGATAGCCGATATGGCAGAACCTATTTATAAAAAGATAGGCTTTCAAATTGAGGATGATGCTACCCTGTCCTTAATGAGAAAAAGGAATGAATTGATGCAAAAAATCCCACGAGAATTGCGTGAACTTTATGAGAGACTTAAAAAAAGATATCATAGGGCAATCTTTGCGACAGTTGAGGAAGGATTTTGCAGAGGGTGTTTTCAGAAACTGCCAACCGAACTATTGACAAAGACAAAAGAGATCATTACCTGCCCTAATTGTGGCAGGATTATTTACTGGCAAAAGAAATAATCATTAAAAAAACCCATCTAATCCATCTTTTTGTTCTTGCATTTATCATTCTAAGTCTGCTCAACTTAAAAAATCTCGCACTCATAGACTGGGACGAAGGGGCATTTATGCTCCAGGCACAATGGTTTTTCAGTCTTGGCGCTGAAGGTAAACCATTCAATTTCCAAACACCACCCTTGTATCAAATCATCATTGCCATCCTCTTTAAATTTTTCCAGGTTAATGATTTATACATGTTTTTATTATCAATCATATTCTCCTGCCTGGCAATCTATATTTTCTTTTATCTGGTTAAGATGTTATATGCCGAAGATATTGCTCTTTATGCTGTTATATTCTTTATCCTTTCAGAATTCTTCCTCTTCTTCTCCAAATCAGGACTCGGCGATGCTGCTTTTCTTTTCTTCTTCATTACATCATTCTATTTTTTTCTAAAGGGAACAAAATCGAATCGAATAGAAGATTTTTTATTAGCGGGTATATTTGTAACCTTATGTCTCTATACAAAATACTCTGCACCAGCCTTTTTAATTATTTTTTTTCTAATCGGATTGCTAAACAAAAAAAAGTCTACCGTGCCCTGGCTCTTATTTTCTATAGTTTTGCCAACCCTATTATATCTTCCCTATCTCTATATGTTTGTCAAGTTTATTACCCTACCAGGAATTAGTGAGCGACACGGCAGCATTTTAGGGCTCAATCACCTGCGATTTATTTATTATCTTTTTGCCTTCTCTCCTGTTCCTTTCATTCTTACAATCTTATTTCTGCCTCGACTATCAAAACTTGATTATCCGATTTTCACGCCTATTCTTGTGTTCTTAATAATTCTGGGGTTCTATTATCCATATTTTCGACTTTTATATCCAATCATTCCTTTTCTTGCTATTTTTGCTGCAAAGTTTATTGTGCAAACTAAAAAACTAAAACCGTATCTTTTAACAGGGGCAGTCATCATATCAATAATATGCGGATTCAGGACAATAACCTATTATTCCAATATACCCAAAAAAATTGCACAGATTTGTGACCAATATGTATCTGATGAAGGCGCGAAATATATCTATACGATAACACCACCCAATATCTATTTCTATATCGAGGGCGAAATCCTAATACCTTCTAACCACGCAATAGTGAAGTTGGGTAAAAGGTTTCCGCAGTTGTTAAAAAGCAGAATAATTTTTTATGAAGATAATAATTTACTTTCGCAAGAAGAAAAAACAATGTTAATCCATGCTACAATATTCGATGCACTTAAACGAGATAATATTTCATTATATACGAAAGGCAAGTTGCTTGATAGTATCGAATTTATTGATGCCCCAGTTTATTATAAAGATATCTTCAATCCCTTAAGAAATAAAAGACAGATTTATCAATTCTTTATTTTTGAAAATAAAAAATTAGGTAACGCACTTGATACCCTATGGCATCTGGGTTTTAATCCAAAAGTCCAATTAATACTTAAGGAATAAAAATAAATCCCTAAAAATCCAAACATACTTAAGCAAATAACCAAAATGACACCCCACTGTCACCTTAATAAAATAGTGATTCTTCATTCTCTCAATAACTTCCCTCTTGCATTATATTTTTCTACATAGAAAAAAATTGTTGCTTCATCCCTTGACAATTGGAAAAATTTCATTATAATATATTAGAAATTAAAAAAAGTTTTGGAAAATGATAAAAATGAAATACTTTAATGATATAACTATCTGGAGGCAGTTATGATTAAGTGCACAAATAAATTATTTCGCATTTTGCCTTTTAACTTGTTTTTTACTCTCTACTCGCTACTCTCTACTTCTTTATCGTTTGCCCAATCCGGCTGGGGACCGGATGTGCGATTGACTTATCGTCCTGGGTATTCTTACGACCCAAGGGCAGCCTGTAATGGCGATACGATTCATTTAGTTTGGTGGGAGGGCTATGTTGATACAATGATTCATGAAGAAGTTTTTTACAAGCGGAGTACGGATGCGGGTTTGACCTGGGGACCGGATGTGAGGTTGACGCCTGAAGACGATATCTCTTGTGTCACACCCAGCATTGCCGTGTGGGAGAATAATGTCCATGTGGTTTGGAAGGAAATATACGCATATTATTACGCAATTTGCTACAGAAAAAGCATTGACGGTGGTAACGCATGGGGCATTATTGATACTCTCCATAAGACAAATATGAGTGGAATGAGAGGTGACCCAAGACTTTGTGTTTTTAAAGATACAGTTTATCTGGTAACGACAAGGGATGATGGGAACGCGTTATTTATGAAAAGCGTTGATAATGGTGAGAGTTGGGACAGCACAATAGTAATTGGGGAAGGTGCGGCACATCCAAGTTTTAAGATGTTTAAATCAAGTAGTCTTTGTTTGGTTGTTTCAGTTGATCCATCTGGAATAATTGAGATTTTTTTCTACAAAAGCACTAATGCAGGTGCAACCTGGAGTGATAGTCAGGTGGTATCAGAGCACGATGGTGCTGGTTCTCAATGTCCAGCGATGGATACTGATGATAGCAGTGGTATTCATATTACCTGGTTTGATTATAAATATTCTCCCTATCCCTGGACTGGTGATATTTTTTACAGGGCAAGCAGGGATTCAGGCAATACCTGGGAAGAGATTGACTCATTGACGGTGATGCATCGGG
>Ga0315310_10000069_pt1 | contig 68797 bp, 65 predicted proteins | sample TDP5_MG_FD_203630 | JGI IMG/M metagenome (GOLD analysis project Ga0315310, IMG submission 203630) | Freshwater sediment microbial communities from Lake Towuti, South Sulawesi, Indonesia - TDP5 | ecosystem: Environmental > Aquatic > Freshwater > Lake > Sediment | place: Indonesia: South Sulawesi...
GTTTGGGCATAAAACCATTCCTTCTTTTCATCTATACATATTACCTTATTCGTATTTATTAATTCTTTTACAAAACCCTGTACTTCTGTTGAAGATAAATTCAAATCGTGTGCAATTTCAGAAATCTTGCGTGGCAATTCGAAATTAGAAATTAAATTTTCCTCAACCATTGTGAGAGGGTCCCGCTCTTCAATTTTGTGAAGATGCTCAATTAACTGTTCGTCAAAACCCTTTACTTTTTTAGCCTTGGGTTCAATAATCACGCCACCGCCAATAGTTATCTGGGGTGAATATGCTCGAATTACATAGCGGTCGCCCACATCGCATACTGCTGGTGATTCCATGCGGAATTGAGCCATTGCCTTGTCACCTGGCTCTAAAATTTTTTTATCCAGAATTGCAACCCTTCCCAGAATCTCCTTTGTGCCGAGATGGATTCTTAACCTGGTAAGGTTTTTCAAAGGTTTTTCTGCGGATTTTAAAAGAAATAAAGATGCATTTAAATAATTTGAAGGTTCAAAATAACCGATCTGGGCAATGACATCGCCCCTTTCAATCTCTTCTTTCTCTATTCCTGCTAAGTTAATTGCAGCACGAAAGCCTGTTCTAACTTCAGAAACCTTTTTATTATGGACTTCAATACCCCTCACTTTAATCTGTTTTTTCTGTGGAAGAAGTTCGATCATATCACCAACTTTTATCTGTCCAGAAAGAACCGTGCCGGCAACAACTGTGCCAAAACCTTTCATTGTGAAACAGCGGTCAATGCCCATTCTGAAGATACCTCGGCCTTGTTTTGTTTCGGTCTGGGTTATCATTTCATTCAAGATTCGCTTAATGTCTTCGACACCTTCTTTAGTAGTATTGGAAATTGGAATAATTGGCGAATTTTCAAGAAATGAGTCCTTCACCAGATTTTTTATGTCTTTAATTACCATTTCTAAATGGTCTTTTTCCACCAGGTCTTTTTTGGTAAGGACAATTATCCCCTTTTTGATTTCCAAAAGTCTGAGAATTTCAAGATGCTCGATGGTTTGTGGCATAATTCCGTCATCGGCAGCTATGACAAACATTACCAGGTCTATTGTGCTTGCACCAGCAAGCATATGGCGGACGAACCTTTCGTGACCTGGGACATCAATGATAGTGACATCATCACTATAAAAGGCAAAACCCAAATCGGTTGTCATACCTCTTTCTTGCTCTTCTTTTAAACGATCTGGGTCTATGCCAGTCAACGATTTAATGAGGGCACTCTTACCATGATCAATATGTCCTGCAGTGCCAATGACGATGTGACGCTTTGTTATATCGGACATCGTCTACGGTTATAGGGCATTGCTGATGATATGGTTATTAGTTGTAAGTTTATTGCATTTTTTACCATAAAACTACGCCTTAAGGCCATACTGGCCGCTAAGTCATAGAACAAATAACTGTTGACTTATTTATTACCAAGTATCTCATGCAGTGCCTGAACTATGATTTTCTCTTCACCCTTTAAAACGGTGCGGAAGTCTAATAATAATACATCTTCAGAGATGCGTCCAAAGATTGGTGTGCGGTATTGCCTCAATGACCGTGCTAAGTCTTCAAGGCGCATCTTTTTCGGTTTAATAGCCAGGGCAAAAGTTGGCAATTGTTCTGTGCTCAAGGAACCGCCACCGATCTCTGAAACTTCGGACTTTACTGAAATTTCAATCATCGAGCTATATTTCTTTTTCAAAATCTTTGCACATTTATTGGCCTGCCTTTTGATATCTTGGAGTGGTTGCAACAAAATACTCATGACCGTGTGATTTTTGACCAAGACTTCTTTCTTCATCAAAAACAATTGAAGCGTCGCCTCAAGAGCCGCATTCGTGAGTTTGTCGCACCTCAATGCCCTTGTTAGTGGATTCTTTTTAATTTTCTCAATGTATGCCTTTTTACCAATAATGACTCCGCATTGTGGTCCACCAATCAATTTATCACCACTAAAGCAAACAATATCCGCACCAGTTTTTATACTCTCTTGAACCATTGGCTCCTTTGGTAAACCGTATTTAGAAAAATCTATCAAGGCACCACTCCCGAGGTCATCAACAACCGGAATATTATATTTTCTGCCTAATTCAACAAGCTCATCGAGCTGGACTTCCTTTGTAAAACCAAAAATCCTATAGTTCGATTGATGAACCCGCAAAATTGCTGCGGTCTTTTCATTTATGGCATTTTCGTAATCCCGTAAGTGGGTTCGATTAGTAGTTCCAATCTCGTGCATAATTGCACCACTCTGCGCCATAATTTCTGGTATGCGAAATGAACCACCGATCTCGATTAACTGGCCCCGCGAAATGATTACCTCTTTATCCTTGGCAATTGTATTCAAAATTAGAAGTGTGGCACCAGCATTATTATTTACAATAATCCCATCCTCTGCACCAGTCAAAATTCGAAACAGACGACTAACTTTGAAATATCTATCCCCCCTTCTACCCTCTTCGTCAATCTGCAATCGAGAATATCCTGTTGACACAGAATCCATTGATGATACAACACCCTTACTAAAAGGTGCTCGACCCAAACCTGTATGGAGGACAATACCAGTAGCATTAATCGCATAACAGAAGTAAGGGTTTGTTAAAATCTGTAGTTCCTGAACAATACTCTGTCTAAGATATTCCAAATCAAGTTTTTCACCAGTAAATATTCGGTCACGAAATTCATCTGTCTTGAGGCGAATAATTGTCGTAAGATACTCATGCTCCAATATATCTCTGTTCTCTTTAATTCCCGGAATATTCAACATTTTATCTACAGCCGGAATTTTTCTTAAAATCTCTATATTTGGTAGTAATTTTTCATTTCGGGTTTTTACCTTCATAATACAAAATTATAATTAAAACATCAAAAAAGTCAACAATTTAAAAAGTGAAAAACTTAAATTTCCTTTCCTGTCCAGCAATAGGTGCATAAACTTTCTGCTGGTAATCCGGTTGCCGCAAGCATATCCTCTAATCTCTGATACTTCAGGGAGGTTATATTCAAGTCTTTTTCCATATTCTTTATCATTTTCCTGTAATCCCTTGTATCTGGGTCGAGATAGGATTCTACATTCTGTAAATGCCTGCCATGCATCTGCTTGAGTATCCTTCGAGCAAATAATTCATCCAATTTTCTTGTTGAAAACAGAAACTTACAGGGAAACATAAGGGCTGGACAGGCAGGTCTCACATGGAGTTCCTTTGCCCCGGCTTTCCATAGTTTAACAAGTAGATAATTCTTTAATTGTGTGCCTCTAACGATTGAATCCTCGGTTATTAAAATCCTCTGCCCTTTTATAATGGCATCAGCAGTTATCTGTTTCATCAAGGCTATCAAATCTCTTGTTTCTTGTGTGGGTGGCACATAACTTCTTGTCCAGCCAGGGGTATACTTGAGAAGGGGAATTTTTATAGGAATTCGGGACTCCTGGGTATATCCATGGGCATATGCAATGCCAGAATCAGCGATTCCAGCGACAAAATCAATTTTAACATTATCCTTTTTTGCTATGATTCTTCCTGATTCCTCGCGGAATTCCTCCACATTTCTTCCCTCGTATTCCGAAGCAGGAAATCCAGCATATACAAACAAAAAAGTGCACAACTGGAGAATATTTTCTGGTTTTTTTATTTGCCTGATTTTATTTTCGGATAAAAGAACAATCTCGCCTGGTCCTAAAAATTTCTTTGGTTTAAATCCAAGATTTTTAATGGCACATGTTTCGGAAACAACTATTTTATCGCCATCTCTTTCCGCCAGAACCAAAGGGGTTCTGCCATACTTATCCCTTGATGCATAAATTCCTTCTTTACCAAGAAGCAATAGAGATATTGAGCCCTTAATCTGCTTATACATATATCCTATTCCGTCTACCAGGGTTTCTCTTTTATTTATCAATTGTGCCACCAATTCGATCTGGTTTACCTGACCATTTGGCATTTCAGAAAAAACCACTCCCTCATCAATCAAATTTTTGGCAAGTTCATCCTGATTATCAATATATCCGGCACCACATATCGCATACTCGCCAAACTTTAATCTCATGATCAGTGGTTGAGTATCCCTGTCACTTATCACACCAATCCCTGCATGTCCTTGCATATTTATGAAATCAATATCCTCAGTAAACCTCGACTTGAATTGTGCCCGGGCAATACTGTGGATTTTCTTATGGATACTTTCTCCGTCCGTGATAGCGAGCCCACCATATGATTGACCAAGATGAGAATGGTAGTCAGTAGCATAGAATAGGTCTTCCTTACAATCCTTTTTTGAAATAACACAAACTATCCCGCTCATTTCAATAAACCCCTAAAGACGCTATAGATAGAGTATAATTTTTATTCATTACACTACACTATACCTAATTTTATTAGATTGTCAAGTAGCTAAGTCGAGTCAACTTTTCCCTTGGTCTCTAGCCCTTTTGCATAGGAAACCATAATCCTTCCTAATCTTCTATATCCTGCCTTGAGATACCACTTCCTCATCCAGACAGCAACAGTTTTTTTAGTCTCTTCAGGAAGTTTATCAAAATCTTCCTTTGCCTGCCTTGCAGCCTCATCCATACCACTTAAAATTTCATCCTGTGGTCTTTTATTTATCATAAATGCCTCCTTCAAAAGATGATAAGTTTTTTGCATTACCTTACTTCCATAAAAGATTCGCCACTGAGCCTCCTTAGAATTTTAAATAACAAAATAATAGTCGAATTTTTGTTCATGTCAATCCTAAAGACGCCGATATTAACTACAACGAAATTTGTCATTAGCTCTTTTTTAATTGCTTTTTTGTTTTATCTACATTACTAATTATCTTAAGACTATTGTTTTTATTATTTCGTCTTTACCATCGACTTCAAATCTTACAAAATAAACACCGCTTGAGACATGTCGTCCATTAAGGTCTTGTAAATCCCAAACGAGTTTATCAAAACCTTTCTCCTTTAGTAATACTTTTATCAATCTACCGGATGTTTCATATATCTTAATTCTAACTTCCTTATTTCTGGTAAAATTTGCAGCAAATATATGCACCTTTTCATGCGCTGGATTTGGGTAAATTGTGAATGGTAATTTGGGATAATAACAACCGCCATCTTCTTCTATTCGTAAAATACCAAACCAGGTAAGGAATTTTGCAAGTAGCTGTTTACGGGTCATATACCCCGACCAGAGTATGGGCTTTGTAATTGCCTCAATGCCAAAACCACAATATATTATCTGATAATGAAGCAGTGGGTCATTATGCCAGACTCCCGCAATACTTGTCAGGAGTGAATCATAAAACAAAAATTCGTGAGAGAACCCATCGGAGGCAATCACATCTCTAGAGTATTGATTCGAGGCACCACTTATGCCAGTAGTATAAAGCTTCCCGTTATATTTACCGAGTGAATCAAGTGTATCAGGAAAACATTTGAGTGCATTAATAGAATCATTAATTAACTGGGCATGCAAATAGTTATTATAAAATTGAGTCCCGGATATTTCTTCACCGATATTCTGCCCAGTAATTAAAAGTTTGCCACCATTATCAAGGAAGACCATCAAACTCTCCTGCTCATCAGGCGTAACATTATTAACAACCGTCTTGCCTGTATACCAGATGACTATATTGTTGTTGAATTCGTTCATTCGATTAATTGGAAATAGACCTTGATTGATTGGCACCCAAACTTTATACGAAATATTGAGTGAATCTAACTGCCTTGTATAATAATTCGCATATCTTGCCTGATTGTCTCTATTTACAATAAGCAAGTCAGCTGGTTTGAGATAAAATGCAAGTGGTGATATTGAATCGGGCGTTACATAAATGTTTTCTACTATCGAATCAGGATAAGGTATGTCAGTTTGTATGAATGTCCTATAAAGCGAATCTATCAAGAATATATTGAAGACACCTGTGTTTGTATCAGTCACCGTGCTATCAAAATATACCTTGCCTGTATCATCAATAAATTGGAAATATAATTTGGCATAAATACCAGAACCCGAGATTGAATCTACAATCACACCTGTAACTAATCTCAACGGACACACATAAATAGACGCATTGAATGAATCGTTTTCGGTTCGCTGGTCGCCAAGGTATAGACTAAAGGCTATAAAATCAAAATAACCTGTATCATTTGGCACCCATGGTGTCGCAAACCAGATTGTATCCTCCTCACCAATAGCCAGATTTTTAATGGTATCAGCATAATAATCACCACCGATTTCATGATAGACATTTGAAAGTGGACTGAATCCATAATTAGCTGCTTTTATCCCCATTTTTGCTGTATCACCGACAAGCAGGAATGGTCTTAACCCAACCGCACATATACCATTTACCCCGGCATCAAAGTTTCTGATAGAATCCATTAACCCTTCAAATCCCATAAAGACGACATAACTAGAAACCCATGAATGGTCTTGATTTTGTGTCCAACCCCTGGTTGGTGGCACACCACCGTCATCATCATAATCCTGAACTAAAAGGCTATCAGTCAGTGAATGGTGATATGTTACATAATTACTGTTTTGGGTAATCCGTGCTGAAAAATTATAGGCATTGGCATACCATATATTCCAGGAGTTATTCCAATTTCCAGTTGGTTGGTAATACTTCATATAAGGTATATATGTATTTAACCAATTAATCCCTGATGTTGTATCGGCATCAAAAATTGAGCGGCAAATTCCCCAAATTGCAGTTCCACCAGACATGGCCCACGCCTCATCGTTAATATTGACACTTGGGTTTGCTTCTATCCAATTTTTGACTCTATCCCCATAAACCAATGCAGTATCTTTAAAAACTTGATTATTCATCAATTTGCCATATTGATAGAGCATTCCAGCAGCGAGCGACGTTACCTTAGGATGAAGCCTTCTATAAAATGGGTCAGGGTCATTAAATGGCAGAGGATGGTGCAGAATATACTGGGCACAGGTATCGGCATATGATAAATAGGTTGAGTCGTTGAATACACCGCGATACTTACTTTCGGCAAATAGAGCAAGTCCGCAATTCCAGACACGATAATAATCACTATCTGTTCCTTCCTCCAAATAAGCCGGATGGTTCATTACATATATCCAGGCACGACGAATATTAATGAAATATGAGGTGTCGCCCATAATTTCATAATATCTACACCAGACCCAAATTGCCTCCTGTGTATTATCGGTCTCAACAATACTTAAGGCATCTTCACCTTCAATTATTCCGCCAAATTCAGGATTTAATGAATCAGATACCTGCATTGAAGCAATAAATGCAGATGTTTGAAATAATTCATGAATATAACTCCATCTCTGCCATTCCCCTCGTAACAACCTAACTTCATATTGCATTACCGGTTTCCCTTTGGGTATTGCCTCTGCCCTTTCGAAATCCGAATGTTTCCAGTAACGAATTGCTAAACCAACACCAAACATCATCAATGATAAAATAACAAATTTTTTCATAAATCCTCAAAGAAAATAGTTCCTACCCAAGCTAGGACAATAAAGATTTCAAATCCTGATTCTATAACTACAATTTTTTCAGAAAATTGACAATGAGCCGTGCCGTCCTTTCAATATCACGCAACGATACAACCTCAACTGGTGTATGCATATAACGCAAAGGAATGCCGAGCACACAGGTCGGGATACCTTCGCGACTGAAGGCAATTGTATCGGCATCGGTGCCAGTCCAGGACGGGAGGGGTTCAATCTGATGAGGAATCTCTATCTCTTTTGCAGTATCAACAAGCATTTTGAATAGTCTCTCAGGTATTGTTGCGCCCCGGGCAATTACCGGACCGCCATTCAGGTGGTATGATTCATCTTCGCTTACTTCTGGATGTTCGCCATGGGTGACATCTATAACAATTGCATAATCAACAGGTAATTTGTTAGAGTATATGCGGGCGCCAAGACCTGTATATTCCTCTTGACTCGAGGCGACAAAGTGCAAATTGAAATTCCGTTCAATCTGTGTTACTTCTTTCAATATTAAAATACCACATGCTACGCTCGCACGATTATCAAGAGATTTTGCACACCGCAGATCACCATGAAGCTTAAGATACTTATTGATGAACGAAATACAATCGCCAATCTTGATAAGACTTTTAACTTCAGCCGCCGGGAGTCCGGTGTCAATAAAAAGTTGGTCTAAAGATGTAACTTTTTCTTTTTCTTCTTTACTTATGTAATGGGGTGGTTTTAAACCGATATATCCTCTTGCGCTATCCTTCCCAATGATTGTAACTTCTTGCCCAGGAAGTATTCGTGCATCACAACCTCCAACCTGACTGAATCTTATGAATCCATTATCTTCTATATAGCTTACCATGAATCCGATTTCATCAATATGACATACAAGCATAATGTTCTTATTCCCAGAACCAGAAGAAAGCGCATATACACTACCATCCTGGCCAATCTCTGCCTCGATGTCCAAATCCTTAAGCTCATGCACGATTACTTCTTTGACATTACCTTCATAACCGATACCGGTTGCTCGTGTAAGTTTTTCAATCAATTTATCAAGATATTCCATTTTCGTTAACTCCCTGTTCTTGATTTTCTGTAATAAAATTCTCTGCTGGTTTTTCTTCAGGCTTAAAAGCCATAGTTGCCAAAACAAGATTTCTTGTCTCGGTTGAGATCATCGCCAAAATCCGCACATTGACGGTCTGATTAAGAAATTTAGCACCATCTTCAACAATTACTTTTACACCTTCAACATAACCAACACCCTCGTTAGGCTTTAGACCTTTTTTTAACATTTTTACAGAAATTACCTTTTGTGGTGAAAGTATTGGACTTAGCACACGATGAAGCTCTCGAAGATCAATAACCTTTACATATGGAAAGGACTTCGCCTGGCGACAGAGTTCATCAGATGTTGTAATAACCTTTGCCCTTTTCTTTATTGCCAATTTCAAAATATAAACCTCTTCAGTCATACCGTCACTTCTTTCATCAATAAGCTCCACAGGGCAATACCTTTTTAAGACACGCAATATCCGATCAATGTCAGTTGTCCCAAATTTTTCAACTATTGATTTTACCAATGAAGGAATTATTATCCTCCCCTCTAAAAAATTTTTTTCAAATAGATTACTAACCCGTCCGTCGATGATACTCGATGAATCCAAGATAAATCTTTCCTCATGTCTGAAGAATAGCATAACAACCCCCTAAATTCCCAATGTGATTTTTACTGCTTCCATCACTTCTGTGATGCCAGCGATCTCTAAATCTAAATTCTTTGATCCCAAATTTTTCTTGGGTATAACTGCTAATTTTAAACCCAACTTCTCTGCCTCTTTCAGTCGTGAATCAATACCATAGACTGGCCTAACCTCACCACCAAGCCCCACCTCACCAATGGCTACTATTCCTTTTTCAATGGGTTTATTTTTAATCGACGAGGCAATGGCGAGAATAATTCCCAAATCACTCGCCGGTTCAAAGACCTTTAAACCACCTACGGCATTTACAAAACAGTCGAATCCATAGACACTAATTCCAACCCTCCGCTCAAGAACTGCCAGAAGCATTGCCAATCTTTTGTAGTCAATACCCGTGGCAACCCTCTGAGGATAATTGAAAAATGTTGGACTAGTTAATGCCTGCACTTCAACGAGAATTGGTCTTGATCCTTCAATAATTGAGATTATTATCGAACCCGACGCCTGCGAATCAGAAATAAAGAGGCTTGAGGGATTGGCAACCTCCTTTAGACCACTTTCTGTCATTTCGAATACACCAATTTCATTTGTTGAACCAAATCTATTTTTTATCGTTCTTAGGATTCGATATTGTTGATTTTTATCCCCTTCAAAATAGAGCACTGTATCAACAATATGTTCTAAGGTTTTTGGCCCTGCAATCACACCAAATTTTGTTACATGGCCAATAACAACTGTAGTAACACCCTTTTCCTTTGCAAATTTCATTAAATCGTTACCACATTCTCGGACTTGTGCAACACTTCCTGGTGCTGAGGTTAACAAAGATTTATAGACAGTTTGAATCGAATCAATAACCATCAAATCAGGGTTTAGCTCACTTGCAAGGCTAAGAATTACCTCAAGTTCAGTCTCGGAAAGAAAATTAATCCCATCACCTTTAATACCGAGACGCTCCGCCCGCAGTCGAACCTGATACGAAGATTCTTCGCCACTTACATAAAAAACACACCCGTTAGAATGGGCTACAAAATCAGCTATTTGTAGCATTAATGTGGATTTACCAATGCCCGGATCTCCACCGAGAAGAATAAGCGAACCTTTTACGAGGCCACCACCTAATACACGGTCGAGTTCTTTATTCCCTACGGACTTTCTTTTCTTCTGTTCATAAGGGATTTCTGATAAGAGAAGCGGCTTTGATACTCGAGTCTTTCCCTGTAGTCTCTCTTCCGCAATCACCTCCTCGACCATTGTGTTATATTCACCGCAGTTTGGACAACGACCAAACCATTTGGGCGCCGATGCGCCGCAGTTTTGACAGACGAATTTTGTCTTCATACAAATTGTTTATCGTTATAGGTCATGGCTGCCCGTAACGTTGTTAGTTAATTGTTTAATGGCTTTTTTTATCATATGACTATGCCGTAAGACGATACGAGCCGCTAAGCCGTAAAACAAATAACATTTCTGTTCAAAATACCTTTATCTCTAAATATTTTTTTGGATTTGCCTTTATGTCTTCAATGAGTGCCCGCATTGCATTGTTTGTCTGTCTGACCTCTTCATATAATTCGGTAGATTTTAATAACTTACCAACCGTTCCTTCGCCTTTTATTAACAAGGACAATGTGTCCAGTCTCTGAACCAATGTATTCAATTTATCAGTAGGTTCGCTGAAGACCCCAGAGAGCCTTGCTATACTCTTATCGATGACCTTCGATAGTTCTATACCAATCTTGCTTAAATCGGGTAACTCTAAATTTTCAAATGTACTAATTAAACTATCGAACTGTGTCGCTATTGACTCTAGGTCTAAGGTTTCATTAACACCATAATAGAACTCAGCAAGTGAATCTTTCATACCCGGCGTAATTTTGACATACCGATCCGAACCTAAGTAGGTAACTGAACGAATCGCAAACCGTGAATCGACTGGTAATACTACATCGCGGTCAAGGGCAAGAGATACTAAAACTCGGTTGTTCTCAATCTGTAATAATCTCACTTTTCCTTTTACCAGGCCATAAATCATTACCGGGTCGCCAACCCTTAATCCTGCTACATCATTGAAATAGACTTTAACCGTATAAGATGCCCTAAGACCAAGCCTTCCTGATAGCCAGATATAAAAAAATATAAAAAGCACAATACCGCCGATAATAAAAATACCAACAATCGTTTCTTTTATTCTTCTATCCATAAAATTTTTTCTCCACCTTTTCTAATTTATTTATCTTACCGTTTTTCAACATCAAAATTTCATCCCCAACTGCTTGAGCCGTATCAAGGTCATGGGTAACAACAACCCCGCTCTTTTGGTAATTCTTTTTTAAATTGACTATCAATGCAACCATCCTATCCCTCATAATCGGGTCGAGCCCAGTCGTTGGTTCATCATAAAAGAGATACTTCGGGTCGAGTGCGAGTGCCCGACCGATTGAAACAAGCCTCTTCATACCGCCGGAAAGGGCATTTGGATAAAGGTTTTCTTTCCCTGATAGACCGATAATTTCCAAAATTTTATTGATTCTTTTTTTAATTTCTTTGGATGTCAATGAAGTGTGTTCTATGAGTGGTAAGGAAATATTTTCAAACACATTCATTGAGTCGAAAAGCGCCGCACCCTGAAAAACAAAGCCCACCTGTTTTCGAATCTCATAAATTTCTGGCTCAGTTATTGAATAGATAGATTTGCCATCGAAGATTACTTCACCATTATCTGCCGGTATAAGTCTCAGAATAGATTTTAAAAGAACTGTCTTGCCAGTACCAGATGGACCCAGAATAACTATCAGCCGTGCATCCTCTATATCAAAACTGATTTTGTCAAGCACAACCAAGTCATCAAACCTTTTTGATAAATTTCTGATCTCAATCATTTTACCTTTTCATATTATTCAAACACTACTAATGCAACTATAAAGTCTAAAACCAAAATTAAAATACAAGATGTAACAACTGCATATGTTGTAGACATCCCAACTTCTCTTGCACCGCCCTTGACACGAAATCCAAAATAACATCCTGAAGTTGCGATAACTAAAGAAAAAAGTAGTGATTTGAGTAAACCACCAAAAAGGTCTCGACGGTAGAAATTATGAATCAATCCATAATTAAACACATTAAAAGGAACATCCAAGAATATATGTGCATACAGGGCACCAAAAAAAATTGCTACAAATTCAGCAATTACTGTCAATAGTGGAAGAGAAATAAAAGTACCCACAATCCTTGGGAAACATAAAAATCGGTATGGGTCTATCGCCATAATTTCAAGTGCATCAATTTGTTCAGTTACTCTCATTGTTCCAACCTCAGCAGACATTGATGATGCGCTACGACCAGATACCATCAGTGCAGTAAGGATAGGACCGAGTTCTATCAGAACCATGCGCCCAACTGCCGCACCTAAGAAATACCTCGGTATTATGCCTAACAATTGGTAAGATAGTTGAACAGTTGAGACCAAGCCGAGAAACGCCGAGATAACAATTATTATCGGTAAAGAACCAAAGCCGATGTCATAAATCTGGGCTAATATCCTTGGTCCGGTTGTGCCTAAGTGCCAGGGAATAAGTATACTTCTAAAAAAGAATGTTGCGAAGTCAGCAACATGTCTAAAAAGGTTCATATCCCTCTTCCAGAACCTCCTCTTCTCTTAAGGTTAGATTTGTGAAACGGGTATGGTCAGCGTAGAATCCTAATTCAAAAACCCTTGTTGGCCCATTGCGCTGTTTTGCTACATTTATTTCGGCAATCCCCTTCTTGTCACTATTCGGATTGTAGAACTCATCACGATAAATAAAGATAACAACATCAGCATCCTGCTCAATCGCCCCGCTCTCCCTCAAATCTGCGAGTCTTGGTCTTTTGTCCTCACGATGTTCAGGCATTCTTGATAATTGAGATACAATGACCAATGGGCAATCCAGCTCCTTTGCCAACCCCTTTAAAGACCTTGAGATTTCTGAAATTTCCTGCTGTCTTGAGGCTGCTGTTCGTATGGTCTTCGGTCCCTCCATTAGTTGAAGATAATCAACAATTACCAATTGTATATTGTTATCGGCCTTTAGTCTTCTCGATTTTGCCTTTAATTCAAGGTCTGACAAATTTGGTGAGTCATCTATATAGATGGGGGACTCATTCAGATTTCCGGCTGCAGTCGTGAGACTAACCCAATCCTCGGCTCTTAATCTACCTAAACGTAAATCGCGTGAGGCTATCCCTGCTTCACTACAAATCAATCTCTGAACCAAGGCTTCGGCAGCCATCTCTAGAGAAAATATTCCTACCGGCGTTTTATTTTTTATTGCTGCAAATGAAGCAATATTAAGGGCAAAAGCGGTCTTACCCATTGAAGGTCTACCAGCAACCACGATGAAATCTCCTTTTTGGAACCCAGAGGTTACTTCATCAAGCTTATAGTAGCCAGTTTCTACACCAGTAATTAGGCGTTCACCGCGCATTGACTCTGCCGCCTCTAAAATTCTCATTATGTAATTTCTTATATGAACAGGTTCTTTTCTAAGTCCACGTTCTTTTATTTGGAAAACTAAATTTTGGGCATAGTCAACAATCTCAGAAGCAGGTTCGGTATCTTCAAATCCTCCTTTTAATAGTTCCATAGAAACTTTTATTACATCTCGTTTAATTGCTTTATCCAGGACTACTCGGGCATGATGTTCAACATTTGCTGTGGTTATTACTCCTGAAACAACGCTTGATAGATATTCGGGGCCACCAACTTCCTCAAGCAGTTTATTTTGTTTTAACCAATCAGTGATTGTAACTAAATCAGGCGTGATATTGCGATTAAATAACTCTATGATGCCACGATATATCTTTTGATTTGCCGGGGAATAAAAATGACGCTCCTGTAAAATCTCCATGACTTTCGCTAAAACATTAGAATCGAGTAATATCGCACCCAAAACCGACTCCTCAGCCTCAAGTGATTGGGGTGGAACACGTTTCTCTTCCATCTTTAACTCCTTGTCGTCTCTTTAAGGCACTCATCCAAAATTTGATGTGCTAATTCCCATTTACTGACATTGCCAATTTGAATGACCTTACCATTCTTTTTTAAAATGCATGCCCTGGCCTTGTCGCTGCCTAATGCCTGTGCAGAATCGACAACAATAAAATCGAGTTTCTTTGACCTTAATTTTTCTTTAGCCCTATTTAAATCAATCTTATCTTCAAGAGAAAAGCCGACATATATTCTATTTCCTTTCATTGTAGCAATATCTTTAAGTAAATCAGGATTCTTTTTTAATTCGATAACCGCAGTCTCATAATGAATCTTGGTTTTGTCTTTCGAGCTTGGGTAATAGTCACTAACTGCCGCCACCATTATCATATAGTCACACCACAAAATATTCTTTTTTAAGGATTGCAACATCTCTTCGGTTGTTCTCACCTTTAAGATTTTGAACCCTTCAGGAATAGGAACACTTACCTCTCCCAGAATTAGCCTCGCATCAGCCTCGCGGCAGATAGCAGCCTCTATCAATTCTAAAGCCATTTTGCCCGATGAACGGTTTGTAATTACTCGAACGGGGTCCAAATCCTCCTCTGTACGTCCGCCTATTATCAAAAACTTCTTACCCGCCAAAGATTCGCGTCGTTCAAAGACAGTTAAAATCTTTTTATAAATTATATCTATCAAGGGAAAACGACCCTTACCCACCTTACCCGAGGCAAGAGGTCCAGTAATCGGTTCAAGAAAATAGTAACCTCTTTTCTTCAAATTTTCGACATTGTCCCTAACAATACTATTCTGCCACATACCTTCATCCATTGCGGGCACAAAAAGTATTGGCTTTTGAAAGGAGAGAATAGCTGTTGATAATAAATCATCACCGATGCCGGCCGATGCCTTACCAATAATATTAGCCGTCGCCGGTGCAATAACAAGAACATCACCCCATTGCGAGAGCGACAAATGTTTAATGCCCCTGGTTAAAGCGAACTGGTCTTTGTAGACCTCATTCTCAGATAAGGTTTGGCAACTTAATTGAGTAACAAAATGGAATGCCGCTTCCGTTAACACAACTTTAACCTCGTGCCCATTTTTTTTCAATATCCTAATCAGCTCAAGAGATTTGTAAGCGGCTATCGAACCGCTGATACCCAAAATAATCTTCACTCTTTATACCTTATCTTACCTGAAACCAATCTCTTCAATGCCTCTATAATTAACTGCATATTTGGGTCTACAAGGCCCTTTAACTGTTCTTCTTTTAATCTTCTTGCTTCTAATGATGCGATATTAATTGCCTTATATTTATTTTCAAACTTCGTCCATATTTTCTCAATCGGAAGAATCACATCAACCTCCTAATCTTTTAATTTCCTAAAAATCAAAAATACCTAAAAATTTCTCCTCTGACTTATTATATTTAATTCTGTCTTTTTGTCAACAGAGATAGCCGACAGAAAAATATGCTTAATTAACTTTGCCTTATAATCCGATATCGTAATTTTTAGGAATTTGTCCATTCGACTTTTAGATACCTTGAAAATTAATATTCTATCCCCCTTCTCCCCTTTACCCCTTTTTGAAAATAATGTTTTACCTCCCGAACCTCACTTATTAAATCTGCATACCGAACAAACTCCTCAGGCATATAACGACCTGTAAGAATAAGCTCTATCCTTTTCGGTATTTTTTTAAAAAGCTTAATAACTTCATCAATGGACACTAAACCATATTCAACGGCGACATTTATTTCATCAAGAATCACTATACAATATTTCCTACTTACAATAACATCTTTTGCGCGTTTTAAACCTTTATGTGCAAGTTCGAAATCAATCTTAGCAGGATGGTCATAGTCGACAAATTCTGGTCTTCCATACTGTTCAATAGTAATATTTTTTAATAATTTGGCAGCCTTCAATTCACCATAATTTATTTTGCCCTTCATAAATTGAATCATTATTACATTCTTCCCATGACCGATTGCCCTCAGGGCTAAACCTAATGCTGCTGTTGTTTTCCCCTTGCCATTACCTGTGTAGATCTGAATCATAAAATCATCCCTTCAATGTTCTCTTTAACTACAGTCTTATCTTCTTTATCGAGATCAATAATTAAGGTATCTTTCCGCTGTCTGATTTTCTCAGTAAAAGGGTCACGAGTAAATTTAATTGTTCCCAAGACCTTGCTCTTTGACTCTATTGCAGCAAGAACTGCATTTTTAAATTGATTCGAAAAAAGTTCCATCTTTCCAATTTCATCAATAACAATCAATAATTTATTTTCTAAACCGTCTAAGATACTCTTTACGCCAATATTCTCTAAATCCACGAGATTAACCTTATATCTACCAACAACAAATTCAGATTTGAAATCTAAATGTGCGAGAATTCCTTCCTTGCCATCAAGCGAAACAATTTTAAATCCCTGTCTTATTCCTTTATCATTTCTTATCTCTTCGGTATAAAAGCCACTCGACCTAATGTTCAGTTCCTTCAGAACCTCTTTAATGAGTGTCGTTTTACCCGAACCCGGCTTCCCAGTAATGAAAATATTTTTATATCCACTCAATTCTTACCACCAATCTAAAAATTTAGATGCGGGTTAATGCCTTCAACGACAATTATCTTATCTGAACATTACTCCTTAATTATCAGGCATTCGCCCCCAATAACCCTTTCTATCTTGCCATCAGGACTTGAAGCAATCACAAGTGAACCATCACTGCTGATATCAATAAAACGACCAACAATCACTCTATCGGGAAACACCACACGAACGGCTTTACCAAACATGATTGTGTAAAGCCGCCACTTTAATAAAATCTCCGGAATCCTATTATTCGTTAACATAAAATAATATGTATCGAGTTCCTTGCAAATGGTATAGAATACTTCCATTTTATCAAGATTTTTCTCGGTCTCAATGATAATTGATGATGCAATGCTCCGAAGCTCGGTAGGGAATTCATAAATATTTAAATTAATACCAATACCTAAGATACTGGTTCCATCTACATTTTCTGTAAGTATGCCGGCAACTTTTTTATTATTTAATAGAACATCGTTGGGCCATTTTAACCCAAGAAGAATATCATAGGAATTAAATGCCTCACATATAGCAATACCCCCAATTACCGGAATAAGATTTGGTTTTTGAGGCCGCAAAATTACCGACATCCAAATACCGCCTTCTGGTGAATACCATTTACGGTCCAATCTTCCTTTTCCCGCTGTTTGAAGGTCAGCAAGAATAACAGCCCCTTCAGGTGCTCTATTAGTCAACGACTTTGCATACTCATTTGTAGAGTTCACTTCATCAAGATGGTATACCTTACAGCCAACAATCATGTATTAGTTGAATTTAAATATAAAGAACAGAAGTACAGACCGCTTGAAAAAACAACAATCTCCATTTCCTGTGTCATATACTCATCATTCTATCTTACGGAATACCATCGCTACAACCGTCTTGTCGTTACCGCCCATACTCGAGAGCATTCCATAAGGTCTATTAGTGTCAATCTTGACCTGGCAATCGCCCGCCTTACCTAATAATTGATGCACAATGTCAACAGCCTGGCGCACACCAGTAGCGCCGGTGGGGTGGCCATAACCGATTAGACCGCCAGTAGTATTTGTAGGAATTATCCCCGTTGACTTTGTTTTTCCATCTTTCACAAAGTCCGCACCTTCACCATACTTCGCAAATCCGGCTGACTCTATCGCCATTAACCCAGCAATGGTAAAGCAGTCGTGAACCTCAAGAACACTTAAATCCTGTGGTTTTATGCCTGCTCTTTCATATGCCCGTTTTGCCGCAACTTCACAGGTTGTAAGTTTTGTTAAATCTGGTGGTGGTGTAGTAATATTATCCTGAACCTGGGCAAAAGAAACCACTTCCACTGCTTCTTTTTTATCTATCCCAATTTTTTTGAGTCCTTCTTCTGAGGTAATGACGAGAGCAGATGCACCATCAGACACCTTTGAACAGTCATAGATATTGATATATTCGCAGAAGGTTTTTGGATTAGGTTGTGTCATTCCGCTCATCAATAAATCAGAATTTGTATTGTGATACTCTTGTGCCTTGGGATTTTTTCGAGCATTCTCGATCGCATTAACATACCATTGCGCCATCGCCTCCCGGGTCTTTTCTGCACCATATTTCTTCATATATACACCAGCACGCTGAGAAAAGCAGTCAGGGAAGAAATAGACATGACCTTTTTTTCTTTCTCCTGAATACCAACCTGCGCCTGCAAGATAGTCAGCACCATATATTGCCTTAACTGTATTCTGAATTTCGACACCAATACATAGAACAACATCAGCCAAATCTGTAAGAATCGTCTTCACCGCAGTCACCAGGGCAAGCCCACCTGAATCGCATGCACCCTCAACCCTGATGCAAGGTTTATACTGAAATGTAGAATGAACCATTGGAAAGAAAGCACCAAGATTGCCCTGACGACAAAATCTTTCCGAAGCAAAATTACCAATTATGCCTTCATCAATTTGTTCAGAATTTTTAATCTGGGTAATTGCACCAAGCCCAGCCTCTTTTATGTAATGTTCAATTCCAGGTCGGGGCTTTTTCGGGTGAAACTCTTTTCTACCTGTGCCCAGTGCGACCGTGTTATATCCGGCACAGACACAGATCTTTTTCCTAAAGAAAGACATAAACACTCCTTTCAGGAGAAATCCTAAATTCGAATTTCTAAATCCTAAACAAATCCCAAATTCTAATGACCCAAATGTTTTGAATTTGAAATTTTAAACATTGGTGCTTGTTTAGAATTTCGAATTTAGTGCTTAGAATTTTACAACTATATGTAATCATTTATCGGTCCATAAAACCAGTAAAAGCCGTTGGTCAAAACCGCATTAACATCATTCGCAGAATTTACAACACCTTGTTTTATCAGTCCCTCACCGATTTCCTTTGTTTTCCGTAGATACTCAAGTGATAGTTCGGCACCTAAGGTATTCATCTTCTTCAAAGTTTCGAAGTGCGCTTTCAATTTTTCGTCTTTTTTGTTATCACCAAGTAACGCCTTCCATGGTGCAAAACCCTCTGGTAAAGGTCCGATTTTACTATCAATTTTCTTTTTCCATTCATCTTCGATCGAAAAATACTCTTTCTTTTTCATATCGTAAATACCAACTGGTCGATTTTTTTCATATTTCAAAAATCCGTCTTTTTGTGAACCATCGGCATACTGGCCACCCAAAACTTTTTCCCTCACCATCCTATCAATAAGTTTATGTTTCAATGATTTATCACCAAGATGTGCACGCATAACCTTCAAAATGCACTGGAATACATCTATACCCACATAGTCAATCAATTGGAAAATACCCATTGGTCTTAAGAGAAAATCCTGTGTGATTCTGTTCATAACATAAATTGCGCCCGGATATTTAAATTTACCCTTTATTCTTTCAACCTCTGACATGGCATAGAGACCATCACGCATAAAATGTCCATTACCAATGAAACCAGTAATATCATTAGCTAACACCAAAGTTTTGCGTAATCGTTTACCGAGTTCTTGGGCGATGTCTTTAAGTTCGTTAACGGTGTTCTTGGTAGTAATAACCTCTACCAGTCTTTGAACAACTGGTGGATTATAGAAATGGTAACCAATTATTCTACCACCAAGCTCAGCCTTACTATTAAGATAATTAATTGGAATACTCGAGGTGTTAGTTAAGAAAAGTGTCTCTTTGGCGCATATTTTATTAAGGGTCTTATAGATTTTTATCTTTATCTTTTCGTTCTCAACTATTGCCTCAAAAATAATGTGGCTATTTTTTGCCATACTTAAATCAGTACCAAAATTCAGAACCTGACTTGCATCATCAACAAATGCCTGAACAATCTCACTATTTTCAACCAGATCCTCACGGTCTTTATAAAGTTCTCTCAATAATACCGCTGATCTTTCTGCTGCCTTAAAGAGTTGTGACCTTATATAACCCCTTAAACCATCCAGAGCTTTATCGCTAATATCAATAAGATTGAGTCGATAGATTTTATCTTCATTTTCTGGCTTTAACTTTAATTGCGCCATCTCCTGGGCAATCAAAACACCAATACCACTGCCCATCTTACCAGCGGCACCAATTATTGAAACATCTTGGAGCCTTTGGTCTAAATCCATCTAAATCCTCCTTTCAATTATGGTTCGCTTCACCATTTTTTTTAAAAAAATGCAACCGCTTTGTTTTTCCAAAAATCTGGACGCCAGATTTTAGTTGAATATGTATTTGTTCTTATTTTACAAAAAAAATGCCAAATGTCAACTGCCCGATTTAATAAGCCAGTTTAGGACCAAATACATCGAGAGTTTCAAAGTGATTAAAGAAAATGGTTACTATATCTCTCATAAGATTTTCTTTTATTTCTTATGGCATTGCGTACAATGGGTCCCCGATAAAAGAACCTACCGATTATTGAAACCTTTATATTTCAATCTCATGTTCAACCTCTCCACAGGTTTCTATAATAGATTCAGTAAGTTTATTAAGCCACTGTTTCAAGCCTGAAGAAACTGCAGTGGCAGGATTTAACCGTATTTCTGAGGGACATCTAATTTTATTTCTTCGTGTTTGTTGCTACTCATCATATCTTCCCCGTTTTATCTATCAGAATAAAGGCACATTTTATTTCCCTGAGGGTCTTCAAATAGTGCATAGTATCCGTATTCTGCATTCTTGCCAATTGGTGTCTTATCTATCAATTTTTTACCGCCAAACTCTTCAATTAGTTTAAGTTTTGCTTCGATATCAGATGTATAAATTGCTGGAACTATCGCTTCCTCTTCTGAATTCAATTCTGCACTCGGCCCTTTTCTTGATGGCGGGAGAATATCCAGGGAACTGCTTCCTGGTGTTTTTTGGACTCTCCATCCAAAAACTTTTTCAAAAAATACTTTCGATTTTTGGTAATTCTTTGAAGGAATTACAATATGACAAAAGTAATTCTCGTCCTTAGTTTGCATATCGTTTTTATCTTTCATAGATTTCGCCAACCTTAGAGAGCGTGTTGCCTAAGGAGGCATAAGCCGTAGACAGATATGCGCTGCTATCTGTCGTTGCCGTTTCATGAATTACCTCCCAGAACAGAATCCATCCACTCACGGACGCTTATTCCCTTTTCCTTTGTGCTTTCAAGGAGTTCTTTATGTCTCCAACCCCATTTATAGAGACTTGCGGGTGGTTCAAGTGTAAGGGTATACCACAAGCAAGCAACGAGCCATTCATTTGTAGGCGTTCTATTATCACCGAGATATGCATATACTCGAAGTATCTCGTTCTTAGGGTCAAATCCAAGGTCTATATGTCCTAAATCTAATAAAAGAAATTGATGTGGAACACCCTGTAACCACCTATCAAGTCCGAGTGCATAACCAAATAAAAGGCGACCAAGGCGTTTTCCTTCCGCACTCTTCGTGCGTGTTGGAATACCCCACTTTAAAGTACCTATGCCATAAATCCAATTTTCAATGAAGCGAAAAGCATTGTGATGGCAGTCTGATAATTCTGAGATGCCAAACGCGATATTTCCACATATTTCATAAAGTTCTCTCTTCCCTGCATCAGAAATGGTATTTAAATTGTCTCTGTATTCTTGTTTATGTTTCGGATATATCTTTGGTAATCCTGCCAATTCAGAAATTTGTGCATCAAGTCTAAAGCCGTCCCCTCCTTCTTTGAAACAGTTCTTGTAGATAGCCTCATGATTCTCATTACGCTTTGTAAAAAACTCGAAAGGGAGAAGCATACGTTCGATCATAATTCTTTGTATTTCAGTAAATTTCTCAATGGGACCCAGCCACTTATAGGTTCGTTCAATAAAACCTTTAGCATGCGGATATTTCATGGTGAAAGCTTCTTTTGATTTTCCATTAAGGTAACCCCTTAGAACTTCTTCAATTACTTTCATGACTTCGACCTGATATGGTTGCGTGCTTCGCGTCTCGCTACTCGCCCAGCAACCGGGATGAAAAGAGGAATCGGGCAAACACCCTGTGCCGATGGCATTCAGGATTTCATCAATGGTCACCGGAATACCACTGTCGCAGCAAACCAAACTTGCGATATGTTGGCGAATTCTTCGAGTATTATCATCAAGAAACCCAAGTTTTTCCTGCATCGAGTTTATATATTTTATCTCATTATTCCAATCTTCCTCTTTTGTATGCGCAAATCCCCATAGGGAATATTTCATAATTACATTACCATTCTTATCTGCGCTGTATATGAGGTACTCATCAGATTTGAATTTAGATAAATCGTTTTCACCGGTATAGACCATTTCAAAACCCAATGGAACCGTATCGAACGGCGCTAATTGCCCTTTCTTTTTATTTGCCATAGGTCATTCTCCTCGAATGTGTCAAATACCTAAATGCCTAAAAAATCATTTACTACAAGGCTATAGAAGCTATAATGACAGATTATGGTTATATGAAATTGCTTCCATAAAATAGAAAGGATCACCATATTCATCAATCACCCCCAATTGTTTTTGCTTCTGTAGAATTCTTGTCATTGCTTTTCCATGTATTCGATCGTGCCAGAGGAACCTCCTCAGAATTTTCTTGAGTGTCCATAGTTCATTATCTGCTTCAAATATTAAAGAATTGTCGTTTCTAATATATAATTCCTCGATTTTTCTGAGACAAAAATCCCTGATTTTCATGAAATCTTCTTCTGTTTTCTCAAAGGCAATTTTTGCCCTGGATAAATAGTAGTATTGGCACCCTTTCACATGGTTGAATATCTCCTGTAAAGTTTTGGGATTTTCACCATAAAAGGTTTTTCTGATCCTTGTTTCGTCTATCCAATCCTTAAATTTAGCATTGGTGTAAATTTTTAAAAAAGTTTCACCTGAATATGAAACCAGATCAATAAGGTTTGTAAAATCTTCTCCGCTCATTGTTTCTTTATCTATATTAAGTAAAATCTCACAATCCGCATCTTCAATCATCAGTGAACTCTGATGCCTTTGAACAATAACAGAGTCATAACTCCATTTTTGTTCGATGCCTAACCACTTTAGATATACCTTTACTTCTCCATCCACCTTAGAAAGAGCCTCTTCCTCTGTTCTACCACGCACAAAGGCACCTGGTAATTCTGCTATGAATCCTATATATCCTCTCCCGTTAGTCTCAAATGCTATGGAAACTATATCTGGTAACTTTATCCGTGCTCTCTCTGGCATATTTTAGTCTCGATGATATGATATCTTCGATGCGGTCATTGTGCACCAGTATTGCAGCGCCGTAAGAACTACACATAGGAGAATGACAAGCACCACACCAAAGTGATCGGTGAAGGTTTCTCGTGTAATACCGAAGAGCTCCTGCGACATTCGTATAACTATTGGTTCATTGAGGGCAAGTAAACCTATTGACAGCGTCCATACACCTGTCACTATTCCTGTGAAGATGCCTACCTGTTTGGTAAGTCTCGGAACTAATTCTCTATCGTAATTGGAATAGTGCGATCTACGACCAATATACACGCCCGCCAGTATGCCAAGGAAAATATTCCCAATGGGTAAACCCATACAAAAAGCTACTGCAATAGCTGAACAGAATAGATACACCAGTGCCATTAATTTCAAATCAAGAGCATAGAAGCGAGGAATCCATTTCTGTACATACACAATATCGAGAATGATACCGAGTCCGAGACCTGTGATTGCCGAGATCGTGATAGCCCTTTCTGTAATCGGAAGAATGTGATATATGAAAATCAATGCTGCGGACCACCAGAAAAGAACCATGAGCAACAGCGGGCATATCACTGATAAACCGATGCCGATCACAACTGATTCTACCTTGTTCATCCCTCTTTTCCCTTTTTAAGCAAAAGATGCAAAAACAATTTCAGCTTTTAAAAAATTTATTTTTTATAATGAAGTTACCAAGAATTATTCTAATCCATAGACCTGCCGCGGTGCAAGGTATTGAGGGAACTTATCTATTAGAGATAAGCGAAGAAGGTAGCAGAAATGACATGCATCAACATATTTCTCCTCATGTTTAACATCATATTCTTTAGCCAAAAGAACAGGTCCTCCCTTAACCAAAGATCTACAGATTGGATGTGCATCAGCGTTATAGTTCTTAACCAGCATTGACAGAGGTATCTTCCACATATTACCCATACTCAGGCCCTGACAGAGATGGATATTGCCATATGGGTCAAGGTGGACTCTTTTTGGTTCTCTTAAATCTTCGTATGGACATTCTATGAATTCTTCCCACGGTCTTCGTGGTAGCCCTTCTACTAACTTCTCAACTGCTCTTCCTCTGAACATAGCACCACCACCAATAACTGGTTTCCCTTTAGATTGCACCTTATCAATTCCAACTTCAACCGTAGGTTTTTTAATGCAAATCGAACCAACAGGCATGCCTAATTTCCTTGCGGCAGCTAATGTTCGTTTAGCCGGATTATCTTTTTCTTCTTCGTAGTGAAATGAATCGTCACTAACGCTAAGAGCAGATATTCCTAATTTATAAAGGGGTTTGAGCCAAAGTTCTGCATCTTCCTCAGAGGTTGCAAAATATGCATTGGTCACCACACCTACCTTGAATCCTATGTCACTTGCAAGTTTGATTCCTTCAAGCATCAATGGATAAAATAGAAATGGTTCGCCACCTTCAAAATATATCCATTCTATCGTTCCAATCCTGTTTATCTCGTTGAAGACTTTCCTCAGTTGGCTCAGTGTGAAGGTTCCCTTTACATGGGGACCGCTAAATACAAAACAATGGTCACATTCCATATCGCACTTATAACTCAAGAGAAAATGTATTCCGGTCAACATTTTTCATTCACCCCAATGAACTGATTGAAGTTTGGCAATTTCAGATAACAACTGAGCGCATCTAAAGTTCCGCGTACATTTGTTTCACTCAGTGTAAACTCCGCGAGGAATTTGAGCAGAGGTGCAAAGCCCCAAGGCCGGATACGCTCTGAACGGTATTTTTTCTGCGTGACAATTTCATCCAATTTGGATTTCTCTTTAATATCCAATCCGTTTGAATCGTCTTGATTTCTTCAACACGCATAGAGCATCGGCTGTTACGAATTCATTCATACGGTTTTTGCCAATGTTACCCCAATCAACAAGCGAACGTCTGCTGGTTCCTTTTTGTGTGATTTGATAGAATTTTCCCTCGGCTGGGAACCCGCCGTCGGGCAATCGTTTTGATTCTAATAATCTCAGGGCATCCGTGCATCGTTCATCACCAATAAAACCCGCTTCGGCCATAACCTTCAAGCCAAACAGAATGTCATACTGCCAATAACAAGGGTAGTGAAGTTTTACGAAGTTTTCTTTACGCCATCTTTTTCTCGGTTTGATTTTATATATCTCCCTTTTGAGAAATATTTCAGCAGCATTTTGGGCAGATCTTTTCGCATTAATACTACCAGTTAATCTTCCATAAAGCGCCAGACCACGCAAAGGAATAAGGCTCTCCATAAAAGATGAATTCGTTGCCTTTGGATTTCTATCACAATTCCAGCCACCATCAGGCCATTGCCATTTCATAAGCCGTTCTGCCAATTCATTAGTTTTGGCATCAGCCAATCCGAGTTTAAGAAGGTAATAGAGCGCATTTCCTTCTTGTGAAGCACACCTTCGAACCCGTCCCTCAATGCATTTTATTTTCTTTTCATGCTTATCTGAGAAAAGCCATTTGTAAACCTGTTCCCTCAAGGGAATCAACGATTCATCACCCGAAGGATACCCTATATCTGCCAATATTGCCAGAACCCAATGGGCGCCATACCATTTACGATAGGGATGATAGGGAATTTTGCCATCTTTATCTCTTTCTGATAAGAGTAATCTCACTCGTGAAGACGATTTTATCTCGTTTTGTAGGTTTATGATTTCAACCGATTTTAATTTTTTACGAAGAACATTCACCAAAATTTTGAATCGGACCGATGGTTCGGTTGAATTGAGCAGTATTTCTAATATATTACCCATCATTTCATCTCCTGTCAGATATTGTCGTTTCGCCTAACGGTGGGCTTGTAAAGCACCACAGACATTTGGATGAGTGAAGCGAACCATTTAGCCGATGTTAGCTACCGTTTCAATTCTGTTCATTTGCTGTCAGTTCGCAAATGATTAAGTCCTGTCCATTTAAAACCAGGTCAAAAATTTGATTCCGTCCTCCTGGATGCATTGGTGTCCACTGTCTATTTTCCATTGGAGATGGTTTATTATCGGCAATTTTGGGTGTTGTGATTTTTCCTACAATTATGATACTCTGATTGGGTAGCAAATTTCTTTCTAACCACTCAATTTGTTGTGCATAACCTACAAGGAAGACTTTTTTCTTGTTCTGTGTCCACAGTGATAAATCATTGCTGAAAGTTTGGAGTAGCTCCTTGCCATTTAAGTGTCCGTATTTCTTCGCAGCTTCACTGTTACGTATCTGTTTTATGAGGATACTTTGTTTTATTAATTCTTCACTTTCGGGGAGTTGAATTTTGAGCATTGCCATGTCTATTAGTTTCCACTTCCCGAAATAATCCAAGAACTGATTAATTCCTTCATTTGTGATTAAAACACTTTGTTCTGGAACATCGGTTTTGATTTTCTCGTAGATATCTGCAAGTGGTTTACCTCTTTCCTTAAGGCTCATTAACGGCCTTATTGAACCAAAACTGCCCCAAAGAATAGAAACTATCAAAGTAGCATAGGTCAGTATTTTCTTTGTCCTTTCATTTTTAAGGTGGTTTAAAGTCCAAACGCCGGCAAGTGTATAAATGAAAAATGTTGGCAGTAGGAAACGCATTGACTGCGGGTCTGCAGGCCAGGAGTAAGCCATATACAGCAAGGTAATAGGAACGATGAGCAATGCAAACAGAATGGCATCGTTCTTATGCTCCGTTTTTATTAACCGATAAATTCCAATGATTCCTAAGATGAACATCAGTCCTGCTCCATTAAGCACAAGCATTATGATGAAAGGAACAAAATTTTGAACAAAATAGTTGAAACTGAAAAGAGCAGGTTCGTTGGGCAGGCTGTAGCCGGTTCTTAAAAATGAACCAAATGCGATCTGGTTTCTAATTGCTATTGTTAGTAGTGGAATTGATATACCTATAGCAAATGAAGTTAATGTACCAACTCGAATACGTTTGTCTTTTAGTACAAGCCATGCATAAAGAGCACCTGCAAGAACAAAAAGAAACTCTGCATATCTAATTGTTGGAATAATACCTATACAAATTCCTGCTAATAACCCTGGCAAGTGGTTATGCTTTCTAATTGAGTTTTGTAAGAGCAATAACCCCAGTAGCAAAAAGAAGGTTGAGGAAGTATGTGAGTCTCCAAATAAGGAGTGTTCGTTAGCGAACGGATTTAAAGCCATTATACCTGTGGCCATGAATGACAGGGAACCTGAAAGCCAGCGCCGGCAAATAAAAAAGAAAATGAAAAGCGACAACGAGGCAAGAATGGGGTTAACATAAAATCCAGTATTAAAGCCGAATATTTCGATTACCAATGCAAGTAAAAATGGAAACCCGGGAGGAAAGGTTGTATAGTAATTTTTATTGTCAGGTGAATACCAGTGTGGACCGATGTATTGTAATACGGATTCGGGTTTAAAACCTGTCTGACCATTATTAGCTATAAGTCTTGCCTGGACAAAATAACCATTTGCATCAGGTGTGGTGTATGTAGACTCAAAAAAGTAGATCAGGAAAAGAAAGTGCCCGACCGATAGAATTACTGCTAAAATATACCAAAATTTGTTTGTCTTCATATTTACTTCAGTTTACTTTAAATAGCGTCTAACTCGTTCATGGACGACATATTACAGATACACTGACTCTGGTAATTTACACGCAACCCAAGTTGGCATAACAATCGCGCTCTGCTCTATAAACCTTGTCTAAAAGCATCCCTACCTCTTCTGCAATATCTACTATTTTTGCTTTTTCCTTCACGCAGTCCATAAAAAGATTTCTTACATCGGCAAAGCACTCAGAAGCAATCAATAAATTTGCCGCAGAAAGTTTTATCTGCAGTATATTTAGTTCATTAGAAACATAACTCAAAAATTTACTTGCATAACGAGCTTCTGTTGCCGCAACTCGGAAAGTGAAGAATGCATACTCGGGTATAGAATTAGTTATTGCAACTGAATCTTCCCTAAGAAGTTTGGGAATTTCTATGCTCGCCATTCTTAAACCAGCAAGTCCTGTTGGACCTTTTTGGGTATCCATCTGTTTTATTGCCCTACGCAGTGCCTTTGCCAAGATTTTTTTCTGTTCTGGTTTGTATTTTCTTTTCTTTACGACAATCATAGGGCACGACATTGATTGAATCGCTTTTAACTTTTTGTACCATGCGATTCTAAAATCTTCAACAGATAGTTTCGCATCCTTTTTGAAGAGTTCAGGATTTGGGTCATTTATGAAGACAAACTTATTATCTTTAAAACCGGTTACAATAACATAATGGTCAACAACGCCCTCAATCCTTCTAAATATTTCGTATTCTTTATTGTAGGAAAGCCAGCCCATGTGGCATATCACCAGGACAGGTAAACCTTCGTTCAAATATTTCCTTAAAATAACAAAGGCCTTGCTCCAATTTTCTCCTTCATTGAATTTAAAAGAATAACCATGTTCTTTAAGAAAAGTCAGAATGGCTTCTAATGGATAAGTGCCAAGACCTATTCTTACAAAGCTACTGCTTGGGAAATAACCAAACCCGAAGAACCGACCCGATACCCCACCAAGATACCAGGGTTCGTATTCATCTCCGATGTATCTCAAAATCATCGCGAGGCTATCTATGTGACAAAGTTGAGCTGGAGAATGCACAAGAGGGACATCTAATTTTATTTCTTCATATTTGTTGCTACTCATCTCGATTGCCTCCATCTGAAACGGCAACTAACGTTCCCAGCATAAAAGAAGCCCAGCACTTATTTCCCCTGGTAAATGAGAATCGCCTCATATCAAACTCGCTTATGGTTCAAGCCCTCAATCAACTTTGCACCCTCAAAAATAAGTGCTGGGTTTGGGTGAGTCCGTTCTTGCGTGCAAGGGCGGGGGAACCTTTTATGCTGTGTTATACGCCGTTTCGCCCATTAAAATTTATCATCTCTTGGAAAGGACTTTATATTCTACAGTCGGTTCACGAACTGCCGTTGTAAATAATTCCATTTGACTCATCGCCTCTTTCAGTCGCTTAGAAGCAATTTTACAGTATTCTTCAGATATATCTATATGAATGAATTTTCGGCCAGTTTTGTAGGAAACCACAGCAACAGTACCCGTTCCACCAAACATATCCAACACAACATTTCCTCTATATGAATAGAATTTTATCAAACGGTAAATAAGTTCTTCTGGAAAAGGTGCCGGATGTCCCTTGCGATTAGTTTCTGGCGGTATATACCAGTAACCGTCGGAAAATCTCATAAATTCTTCAGAGGTAATATCCGCATCCTTCATGTCACCTTCTAATTTCCAAGTATCTTTACAAAAAATCAAAATATATTCCCATGAAGGAACAATATGCGGATTAGCAGGGCTTTTCCAACTTCCCCATGCTGTTCGTCTTCGCATAGTCTGTTTATACCAGATTATTTCCGTTCTGAAAGTCATACCAATTTCTCTTAGTTTATTTGCAAAATCGTGGTGGATAGGACGGAAATTTTTGATACTCGTAGGGGCTATGTTCAGGGCAAACCGCCCTCCAGAAATGAGAACCCTTTTCGTCTCTAACCAGACCTTTTCAAGCCAGTTCAGGTATTTATCATAGCCCATCTTGTCGTGATGGTTATCATACTCGATACCAACATTGTAGGGTGGTGAAGTTATAGCCAAATGGACAGTATGGTCTGGTATCTCTTTTATGACTTCAAGAACATCTCCACAAATTATGCGATTAATAAGCTCCATCTTTTTACTCCTTAAAATAACGGTACGACCTTTTTCCGGCAGTGGGTAAAATTTTTTTACCGGTTCGTTGTCGAATTCTGCGTAAAGCCCTTTGCCAATCAAGAGCTCCTTTTGAAACCAATTGGATAAGATGCGAAGGGACATCTTCGTTAGGGAAGGCATCAAATAAGACTTCTATTCGGGATTCAACTGTCAGCTGGGAGATAATTTGCTTTATCTGGTCAGCTCGGTAACCCATTACCCATGCCTTTTTCCCGGCGTTACATTCTTCGCATAGGGTTTGCAGATTTGACAGTTGGGTTTCCCCGCCCCAATCCACCGGAATGATGTGATCTACTTGAAGTTTCACCCCGTTCTCCGAGCCGCGTCCACAAGCTCTACATATATAATTGTCCCGATGTAGAACTTCAAACCTCACCCTGCGACTTATCTGCTTCCTTTCGCCTTTTGGTATACCTTTCTCAAAAGATGTGAGCCTATTATATCCGTCGCCTCTGACCTCAATTTGCCATCCATCTTGCCTCAGAGCTCTGACAATTCTTGGTGTGTCATTTACGTTGGAGATTTTCCGAAGTTCTTGATTATGGACCCACTTATTAAGATGTTGTTTCAAGTATTCAATAACTTTTTCTTTAGCACTCATCTTTTAATCATCTGGACCAAATGGCGTATAACGGCTGGGGGATATGCGAAGTTGCGAACGTAGGGAGCAATTTGGGTGAGCGAATGCAATGAAGCGAACCGCATATCCGAAGGTCCATTAAATCAAACCCTCTTTGTTAATTCATCCCAAATTTTATTTCCAGATTCTTTATCTACAGTGAAGCATGTTCTCATGAAACGATAATCAATACCAGTAATACTTTTAATTTCTGCAGCGGAGAGTGGTTTTTTGATTTCGGAATCTGATATAAATCAACATTCTTTTACTGCCAATATCCTCTGGTTTCAGTTTTACAACTTCTCCCACCCTTAATCCCACAGAATAAGTCAACATCAGGATTGCTTTGTGTTTTATATTGTCAACCGATGAAAGAATTTTTGCAACTTCTTCTTGGCTTAAGACAATAGGCAGCTTTTTGTCCTTACGAGGTCTCTTGACTTCATACATAAATCTTTTCTTGAGCATTGAGCCATAATAAAATTTCAAGGCATTGATAGCCTGATTCAGTGTTGAAGTAGCAAATCGCTTTTTTTCAGCAAAATAAAGGAGATAATCCTTTATGTCGCTCTCATTTATCATATCAGGATTCTTGCCAGTAAATCTTAGAAAATCTCTGTTAAAATAGATAGAGGCCTTCAAGAATATTTTGAGATTGCTTCGTCGCTTCGCTCCTCGCAATGACATGGATTGGAGCGTAGGCTTGCAAGTCGGGGTCTATGTTGATTTTTTCACCCTCAAAGACTTTTATAATTTTCTCAACAGTTCCATTAGTATTTGGAAAGGACCGGTATCTCCCCTCAGGATGCCATTGATGTCCTTCAATGGTCTTAACTTTTTGCACAAAGTCAGGATTATAAGAAAAAGCGACACAAATTCTATCTTGTTCCAGTTTTGAAATTTTAATCACGCCTGATTCGTCTTTTTTGATGTTGATTTCTGATAATCTTCTGTCCATTATAGTAAATCATAGTTAATATTTTTAAAAAATCAAGAGGCTGGCTGGCGTCCGGCCTCTGGATTCTCTTCTTTATGTGATTGTGAAACTTCCTTGAAGAATCGAGACCAAATCTTTTTCATTCGTAGTTTTCTCCTGTCAAGTTGTGCTACTTCTTACTCTTAACAATCGCTTTTGCCCAATCGGCAGCACGCTCTATTTCTGCGTCTTTCAGCGGTCCTTTTGTGCCTTTAACGAAAAAACCTTCTGGTGATGCGATGAGAATTCCCCCTTTTCTTTTTAAGTTGTCCGCAATTCTTCCTGCAGCATAGCCAAATATTCCAACCAGTTTCATCGACAGCCTGGTATCGAACGCTGCTACATTGATACCATTAACAGCGGGAATTTTATTGATGAAATCTTGAATCGCCGGCGTGGGTCTGCCCCCATGGGTTGGAGAACCAATAACAAGCAAATCAATCGATGCCAATTCAGAAGGATTTACTTCACCTATCTGAAGCACCTTAACATCACCGGTAACAGCACCACCAATAGATTTGGCAATTTTCTCCGTATTCCCGTAGACCGAGTCATAGACAATTAAAGCTTTCATTAAACACCTCCGAGAAAATCTTTGTTTTTTGATAATTCATACACTTCACCTTCCGCTTTTTCGCATAACAGCTCTGCTATTTGTAACCATATTCAACGAGCATCAAATTCCCATCTTTCACGAGACCTACACCAGGTGCATAAAGTTTATATTCCTTTGCGTCTGGTTCCAATGGCGTAGTCTCTTCTATTTTCAAACAATTAGAGAATCTGTTGGCCGAAGTCTCTATCACTTCTGCCAAGCTCATTATCTCTGCTCTATCCATAGCAATTCCTGGCGCCACCTCTTGATAATACCTTGCACCAAGCAAGGCTATGCCCGGCATCATCAACCCAAATTCTGCGTTATTCTCTCCTGTTAACCAGGCTCCTCTATGACTTACAATTTGTCCATTTTTGTATATGTCAACATCTTCGCCAAAATAGAAAACACTATTTGTGATGCTATCAATGGCAAAATAGTTATTCGAAACTTCGATGAGTTCATTGTTACGAAATTCCCTTTCTTCCACTGTTCTGGTTTCAACACTATCTACAATTTTTGTCTCCTTAAGAACAGTTATTATAAGCTTTACTTTGTCCTGTTCTTCATCGCCCTTTAGAATAAGAAAATATCCCGGCTTTAAAATAAAGTAAGGATTTTCGCCTACGGACTTAAAGAAATGTCTTTCTACCTGAAAATTTTGAGTCCATTCCCGTTGAGATTGTGCAAAAGCAATTGAGGATAAGCAACCGGCGATGATTACTAACAAATAGATCAAGCCTTTTATGAACCAATTCACGAATAGATTGCATGACATATCTCTCTCCTTTCTGTTTTAAAATGAAAACATTACCCCTACTTCCGGTGCTAAATCTGTAGCTTTCGATGTCAATCCGAAGCCATTGTTCAACTTAAGGAATATACAAGGAGTGAGGAATATCTGAACCTCAGTAATTAACTCTACCTCATCCTGTGCGCCCTCCACCGCTGCATAGATTCGCAAATGGTTTGACAAACGTTTAAGATACTCAACGGCATATTCACCTAATTCAACTGAACTTTCCGCGGTTATATAAGCAACGGCAGCGCGCAAAGTAACAGTGCCCAAGGCAAATCCCTTAATAATTCCGCTCCCCAGCATGAATTCCCAATCCTGCGTGCCAATAAGCACCTTGTCTTTTTGCAAAGGAAAGACGGTTTCAAAATATCCAAACAATTCCGGATGAGATCTACTCTCTTTCAGCAAGCGCCAGCGCAATTGTGATTCAACGTCCCCCATACCAGATTCCTGCAATTTACCCGGCATACTGGATGTATCGTCGTCCGCTTTATACAGGATGGCTTTAATCATTGCCGCTTCGAATTCTAATGCCAGATAATCGGAAATTCCATAACCAATAAAAATTAACCCTTCGTGTGCCCGATATTTTCCACGGAAATCCTGTTCCACGCCAAATCCGAACTCTGACGGTTTATACTCTGCATCTTGGTCATAATAATATTCATAATAAGGATAGATAAGCAACTCGCCTTTTTGCATATAAGTACCAAACATAGAAATTGCGATTCCATCACCACGGTCTTGTAAATAATCTTGGGGCTTTACCTGTGCCATTACCCAATTAGTTAATGGAACACAAATCAAAAGGGTAGACACAACTACATAAAAAGCAACATTTTTGATCATAATAACCTCCTCTTTTGTTTTAAACATGGCTATCGTTTTAAGACAATTTGGGCAAAGCCTTTTAACCGGGGAAACTCATTTTTTCTAATGTCCCGTGACGCAGTTCAAATTGACAAGTAGAAGTAACTTTTTGCTTAGCATGTTCCAACATTTTCAAAGATGGATCAATCCCTATCACATTAGCTCCTCGCTGAACGAGAAGCACACAATATCGCCCAGTACCAAAACCCAAATCAAGCACACGCTGACCCTGAACATCCCTGATAAATTCCAGAGTCGCCCTTTCTTCCAAGGTAATAAGAGGATAATGTTTGGACATTGGGAATTAAATATTGTTTGGTGCTTGGAATTTGTGATTTGGAATTTAGCTATTTCCCCCAGATCGGCTTTCGTTTCTCCAAAAATGCCTTCATTCCTTCTTTTGCCTCTTCAGTTGAAAAGAGAATACTGAAGGCTTCCATCTCATAAGAATTGGCAGTGGTTAAATTTGCATCAATACCACGATTGATTGCTGTCTTGGCAATTTTAACTGCATTTGGACCAGCATTTTCAATGATTTTTCGAGCGATATTTCGTGCTTCCTCAAGTAATACTTCAGGTACAACGACCTTATTCACAAGGCCAATTCTAAGCGATTCATTTGCATCAATCAAATCACCAGTGAATATCAATTCTTTTGCTCTGCCAACTCCAACAAGACGAGCAAGCCGTTGAGTTCCAGCATGCCCTGGAATTAGTCCCAGTTTTACCTCAGGCTGACCAAATTTTGCCTTGTCTGAAGCAATTCTAATATCACATGCCATCGCAATCTCACAACCAGAACCCAGGGCATAGCCATTTACTGCGGCAATTACGGGTTTTTCCATATTTTCAATAAAAGATAAAACCCTCTGCCCTATCTGACTATATTCTCTGGCGGCAAGTGAATCCATCTGGGCAAGCCTGGAAATATCTGAACCAGAAACAAAAGACTTACCTTCACCGGTAATAATAACCACCCTCACATCTTTATTATCATTCAATTCATGCATTGCCGCTTCGATTTCAAGGATTGTTTCGACATTTACCGCATTCAAAACATCCGGACGATTAATCTTTAATACAGCGATTTTGTCGGCAATTTCAATAATGATGTTTTTATAAGCCATTTTGCCCCCTTAGATCTTAAAAACTAACATAATTTTCTTCGAGTTGTTACTCATGACCGCATCTTGTTTTTTATAGCCAGAAATTACTTCAAAACAAGATATTATTAACTTTTCACTTTCGGAACAATAATTCATTCAACTACCGATGCGCTCGCTTCATTGCCGCATGATGGGCATGCCATTCCAATGAGTCGTCAAGTAGCGACAAGTCTACCTCGCCGTAATGGTGCGTCAGTCCCCAGACAATGAGCATATCGGCGAGGTGAGGGTTTTTGGGGAGCAGTGAGCCATGCAGGTAACAACCAATGGCATGTTTATATACTGCTCCTTCAGTCTTATCATGACTATTATTACCATAACCAACCATCACACGACCAAGTGGCTTACATCCAGTACCAAGATAAGTTTTGCCACTGTGATTCTCAAAACCAATCAAGGTATGTGGAACATTTCCGATCCGTGCAGTCAATTCCGGGGATATGGTAATTAAAAGATTGCCAATCATTCGAAGATAAGATGCCTCAGTCCAGGCATCAAAGAGTCCTACACCTGGAATTCGAGCCGCATCAAATGGTTGATAATAACGTGCCAATAATTGGTAACCACCACAGATTGAAAGGAGCGCCGCGCCATTTTCTACTGCCTGCCGTAGTACCTCTCCCTTTTCTTGCTGTAAATCCGCAGCCACAGCAATCTGTTCTCGGTCCTGGCCCCCACCAAAGAAGTAAAGGTCATGGGCAGAGGGGTCAAGGTCATCGCCAATGGAAATTTCTGTGACCTTTGTATCAATCCCCCGCCAGTGGCAACGTTCAATCAGTGTAATTACATTGCCTCGATCACCATAGATATTCATCAAATCTGAATAGAGATATCCGATACGCAGTTCCATAATTTTTATTCTTCCCAGTATGGTGGTTTATATCCCCACATCGTAAGAATACTCTGCAAGGAGAGCATCGCCGTATAAGTCGGTAAACAGTAGAGTGTACCACCCTCTGGAACCCTTTCGATTGCATCGGCAAGGGCTGTCTCCAGATTTGCTACTTCTCTAATCCCGTCAGTCTTTACACCGGCATATTTTAAACGGAGCGTCATATCGGATGCCCGAATACCGCTTGTGGTAACCAATTCTACCCTATCAGCAAGAATATCAAAATCTACATCCCAAAGCCAGGAAACATCCCTGCCATCGGCAATAAGGTCATTGATAGCAATCAATATTGAAAGTTGTCTATCAGTGGTTTGAAGAATAGTTCGCAAGACAGCGTTACAACCGATGGGATTCTTTATCAAAATAACATAAACTGTTCTATTTTTCATCTGCAGACATTCAAATCTGCCAAAGGCTGGGCTAAAGGTAGCAAGGCTTTTCTGAATCTTATCGAGGTCAATGCCCAGGGCAATAGCACCTGCGGTTGCCGCAAGGGCATTATAAACATTGTAAATTCCAGAAAGATTAAGTCGCAGAGGCAACCTACCTTTTGACGAATGTATCACAAAATCCATGCCATTCAACCCAACTGGCAAAACCTCCTTTGCCATAACACTGAGTGGCGGGCGGGTAAAGTCACAACGCGTGCATGTATAATCTCCAAGGTGACCAAGAAAATTAGCCTTATATGTTAGCGGTCCATCACAAAGACGACAGGTGCGCACATCTATAGCATGGACCTTTCCATGAAGATGCCAGCTCTCATCACCAAGGCCAAAATAGATAACGGGTCCATTATAACCGCAACCCAATGATGCAACTGCAGGGTCGTCGCCATTAAGAACCAAAGTCGTTGTCCCAGGAAATTTGGATAGAATTTGTTGCCAAATGAGGCGAATCTTCTCAATCTCACCATAGCGGTCTAACTGGTCACGAAAAAGATTGGTGATGATCATTACGCGTGGCTTCAGTTCCTGTGAAATTGGAAGGAGTGCAAATTCGTCAGTTTCCCAGAGACCAATGTCAGCAGAGAAATGTCCTCGAGAATCGGATTCAGTAAGAGTTGTTGAAACTAACCCACGAAGCAAGTTAGAACCCTGGCGATTGCTGATTGGATGGAAACCCGCCGCTGTCAATATACCATAAAGCATACGGGTTGTGGTAGTCTTGCCATTTGTTCCAGTGATTGTGAGAGAACCATAAGGTAGTTGTTGAATAACCGCATTGAGAAAATGAGGGGCGATGGTGGTTGTAACAAGACCAGGAAGTGCCGTGCCACCCCCCCTTCTAAAAAAACGCACAAGGCGATAAATTATCTTCCCTAACCAGAGGGCAAGGAAGAAACGAAATCGGTTCATTTTTCTTTACTACTTACTGTTTACTCTTAAAAATAGTATCACTGGATTCGGATTTTAATATTTCCCAATATTCCTTCAAAACATATCCATTCTGTTCTGGCGATAACAATCCTTTCAAATAAGACCTATGTTCAACACCGACAATAACAACTATTCTCCTATCCGGGAAATCGTGCACATATTTTTGGATATTTTTAGCCATTACATTGTTCCGTTTTTCCCAGAAATCATTTTCTGACCTCCAGTAATCCTTGAACTTTTTTAAAGATACGGTCTTATCAATAATTTTCTTTATGGATTCATTTACAAAATATCTTCCTCTTTCATTAAGTATGTCGAAGGAAATAGAATTAAAAACCTCTAATGGCATCTCACTATAAAAAGACTCTCTAATTTTAAAAAAATCAGAGATGTAACCATATAGAAACGCCGTTTCACTGCTAAGTTTTTTATTTGTATACAATTCTTCTAATGTAGCAAATAGTTCCTTTTCTAATTCAAAAAAATTCTTTTCTATATAAAATTTCACCCTTCCTTCAATATCAAAGGGACGAATTTTAATATCAAATTGTTTCTTTACATCAAGAACTGCAGTTTCCTCCAGACCACCATAAAGTTTCTTTAAATTCCAATCTTCGTCAAAATAAGATGAATCTAATTCAACAAGAATCAAATGGGGCTTCAATTGAAATAATATCTTTGCTAAGACCTCACTCGTGTATTTTTTTGTTGGTTTGTGGATTGAACCGATGATGATTACTTCAGTCTTCGCTCTTGATAAATTAGTGCTTATAATAAAAAGAATATAAATAAGGCGTTGGAATTTTTTCAAATTCCTATACTTTAAAATATTCAATTATATCCAAGACAAGAATCGTTCCACTGCTTGTTTGCCATAGATAGGTTGAACAATTTGCTTTGCTTTTTTGAAAGGTTTGCCCAACTTAAAACCTGCTCGTCGTAACTGTTGTCGCATTTGCCTAAGCTCCTCTCGTGTTTTGACAACAAGGCGGATTTCATAGCCCTTCTTGTATTTTTGCCCATCCTGCCGACGGCGCTTAGGATTAGGCCAGCGAACATGGCCTTTCCATTTGAAAAAATATCGTAAAAGGAGTGGTATGTTAGTAACTGTATCTCGCTTCATGAATACCAATCTTTTGAAGTACTATAATCAGTTCAAAATTGATTTCGTTAGAATAATATTATTTTAAATCTTTTCAAATCAATCCGTATTCTTTTTTCTTCTTATAAATTTCAGGTAATAATTCTTTGAAGCGGGGTTTAGTTTTCAAAATCCAATTAATGAAGTGGTCTTTGACTCTTTCTTCTGACCATCGATGATTGTTCAAGTCCTCTGCATAAAAATAGAAACCATCTTTTCTTACATAGGCCGGGGTAAGACATACAGGGCAGCGATATTTATCGTTTTCAATATGTTCAAAGACTGTGCAAAAATCTATCGGGCAATAATTGGAAACTTGTGATTTATAGGGTGTTTCTTTGTAATTGACCAATTTCTCGATCGTCTTTTTTAATTTGTTGTCACCATCATTGAGTAATGCCTCTCCCTGTCCTGCCCCATAGAGCATAAAACTATCAATGACACAACGGCTTAGAGACAATAAAAATGTATTCATAAGGGGTAATTGAAATTGATGCCAATCGCACAGTGCGGCAACACCAATACTCACTGCGGCACGGTTGTGTTCATTTTTAAAATAATTATAGACTGATAAGAAACGATCAATAAGCGTCTTCAATTTTCCAGGAATTGAGAGTACATAAGTAGGTGCTATGAGAAGTAAGGTATCGGCATCTTTTATTATTTTAAGAACTTTATAGAGGTCGTCATCCAATTTACAATGATTCCGCTTAAAGACACACTCTAAGCAACCCTGACACTGTTCGATTCTGAAATCTTTTAAATAGACAAGCTCCGAGGTATCCGCACCTAACTTTAGTGCATATCGGACAGCAAGCTGTCCTAATAGATCGCAATTGCCATTTTTCCGCTCGGAGGCAACTATCGCCACAAAATGCATTATGTTTCTAACTCCACTATCGGTACAAATGCATCAACCTGTTGTCCTTCTTTAAAGTTTATTCTCTTTACTACACCATCACAGGGAGCCCGTAATTCATTTTGCATCTTCATCGCCTCAACAATTGCCAAGGTCGTTCCGGCAGTAATTTTGTCACCAATTGAAACCGGAACTTTGACTAACAGCCCCGGCATCTGAGATACTACATTATTTCCTCTTTCACCAACTAAAGTCTTGAATCTCTGTGCTTGGCTTTTTTCTGTTTCCAAAATAAAATACTCACCTTCAATCGCCACATAGGTTATATCTTTTGCTGTAGCCACATGAACCGTCTTCAATTCTCCATTCAGTAAAAACGAAATCGTATTAGGACGAACAATCAATTTCTCAATATTATAAGGTTTACCTTCATCAATAGTAACAATATTTGTGGAACCACTCACTTCAACTTCTATTTTATAAGTTCGGTTATTACAGAAAAATTTATATTCCATAAGTTTGTTTAGTGCCTCAAAATTTAATTCGCTTCTTTTTGATTTCTTCTATTAGTTTTTTGGGAATTGGTCTACAGGCACAGTTTTTACTATGTGCCAGATGCCATTTTATTCTTTGTTTTATACTTGGGTTTTTCGGCATTTTATTCTTTTTATGCCATTCTTTGTTTATTGTCATAAATTTAATTTATTAAAACTCTTGCCAGGGTTCAGCATAACAATTAATAATTATGTCTATCTGGGTATGGGTATTTAGAAATCATATTCAGAAATTTCTAATAGTGTAAGCCCAACCCTATGAGCAAATGAGATGAAGGACAAGTATCTTCAGGATCTTTTTTCCATGGCAACAAAATACCTGAGGTAAAAGAATATTTTTTATGGTGATAAGCAAGCGAAAGAAAAGGATACATAAGAGGATATATAATATGGTGAAAATGGCAACCAATGCTCATGAATTCTGGCTCACCAATCCCAACAATAATTCCCCAATGACCAGACAGTCCCAATTCAAGACCTTCGGAGAGCTCTCCGTTTCTGTAGGCGATACCAGAATAAATAAGCCCACCCGGCGCAACCTTTAGGCCTAAACGCAGAAGTTTGGTTGGGGTTACAATCTTCCCAGTGATTCTTCCATCAAGCTGGAGGATTACGCCTTCGTTTCTGTAGGTCGTATCAGAAGATGTCTCATAAAAGCCGTTAGCAGAAGCCCCAGCCTCAGCCCCAACTTCAATCATCTTGCCATAATTGCGATATGTTCCCAAATCATCCATTAATGACGCATGATTATAATAGTAGCGTGTTGATGAACATAGTCCAGTATAACTGCCTTTACCATACTGCGCAGATATACCAGCCCTTCTCTCCTTCTTTGCTTCGGTTGTCTCGTACATTGCTGGCACAGTAATACACTGTGGTATGAAGAGCACAGCAAAAAGTAATAAAATACCAACACGTGACTTAGACATTTCCCGTCTATCTTAGAAACCAGTTTTCCGCTAATTTTTTAGACATTGAGGTATTTTGGTATTTAGCCATTTCTCAATGCTGACATATTTCCCATTTTCCCAGTTCCTGCCAGGGGGTTGTTGTTTTAGTTATCCTTTCATCTGCGCCAGCAACAACTTGCTGAGATTTTGACGAATGTAGTGCTGATGCAATAAGCGCAACATCAATTAAATCGTGTCTTGGTGACAATGTATCTAAATTCTCATCTATAAAATGGGTATGCAATTCACCAGTGGCAAATTGTTGGGTTTCAATAATTTTTTTCAAGAATTCGATATTAGTTTTTATTCCGAGAATTACATAGTCTTTTAATGCCCATGAAAGCCGAGCGATTGCATCAGGTCGTGATTCTGCCCAGACAACCAGTTTTGAAAGTATTGGGTCATAGTGCGGAGGGACGTCCCAGCCAGAATAAATACCTGAATCCACCCTAACCCCTGGACCCTGAGGTTCTTTTAAATGCAAAATCTTTCCTGGGGAAGGCAGGAAGTTATTCTCAGGGTCTTCCGCATAAACTCTTGCTTCAATTGCATTGCCATGCTGATTTATATCATTCTGTTTTAAATCCAATTTTTCGCCGGCAGCAATAAGAATTTGTCTTTTTACTATATCAACCCCAGTCACAAGCTCGGTTACCGGATGTTCAACCTGAACCCGGGCATTGACCTCAAGAAAATAGAAGTTTTTATAATGGTCAAGTAGAAATTCAACAGTTCCAGCATTGGTGTAGTCTGCGGCGGTAATAATCTTCTTGGCGGCTTCACCCATTCTATTTCGTAACTCAGGGGTTAATACCGGCGATGGAGTTTCTTCAATTATCTTCTGGTGTCTTCGCTGAATCGAACACTCCCGCTCAAAAAGATGAACGACATCACCATGCTTATCTCTCAGGACCTGAAATTCAACATGGCGCGGTTTTTCAAGATACTTTTCCAGATACACCGATTCATCACCAAATGCACTTTTTGCCTCTCGACGGCCTGCTTCAACACTATCTAACAACTCTTTTTCATTGCGAACAATTCGCATCCCTTTGCCACCACCGCCAAGTGAAGCCTTGATAATTACTGGATAACCAACTTCCTTTGCTTTCGATTTAAAGTCTTGTATGCCTTTGCCTACGATTTCCATTCCCGGTATGATTGGCACACCGATTTTTTTGACGGTTATTCTTGATGCTACTTTATCACCAACCAGTTCAAGCGCCCTTGAAGGGGGACCGATAAATACAATCCCTGCATCCTCGCAAGCCTTGGCAAATTGCGGATTTTCCGCCAGAAATCCGTACCCAGGATGGATCGCCTGACAACCACTTGACTTTGCTACCTCGATGATTTTGTCAATATTTAAATAACTCGCTAAAGGTGGTGGTTCACCAATACATATTGCCTCTTGGCAATATTGAAGATGTAACGACTCCTTATCTACTGTAGAGTAAACCCCAACTGTGGGAATACCAAGTTCCCTACAGGCACGAGCCACCCTTATGGCAATTTCGCCGCGATTTGCGATTAAGATTTTTTTAAACATTTTTTGCTTTGCACAGCCAACTTTTAGCACCAATTCTTTCAAATATTTCTTTTGCCTTTTGTTTATATTCACGTGCCTTTTTTTGTTTGTTACACATTTTTTGACATTCTGCATAATAGTAATAAGACTTTGCTAATTCTAAGAGTTGTTTTTGCTCTTCAAAGATAGAGATTGCTTCTTTGAATCGGCTATCGGCTATCTGCCATCTGCTATTGGCTGTCTCAATTCTTGCTAGCAAAAGAAGAGCCTCTGCCCTGCCCGATTTTAATTTAAGTTCTTCGGCAAATTTCAGCGCTGATTCAGCGTAATTCTTTGCTTTGTCTGTGTCATTCTGCAATAGTTCTAATTCGGCGAATGAAACGGCAAGCTTTCTTAAGAGCTCTTTATTATCAATCTCCTTTACAACCTTTTCAGTTTTCATTAGATATTCTCTTGCCTCTGTAATTTTTTCCTGCAATATAAAGAGACTGCCAATACCATTCAGATTTGTTGCCACACCAACACGGTTATTTATCTTCTCAGATATCTCTAAAGCTTTGCTGTAATAATCAAATGCCTTAATATAATCGCCAAAAACACTATACATGTAACCAATATTTTTGAAGCTGATTGATTCACCAAAACGGTCACCAATCTCAGTCTTTATCCTTAAAGATTTATTGTGGTATTCAAGAGCCGCTGCATAATCGCCCAAAATACCATACACATAGCCAATATTGTTGAAACTGACTGATACGCCCCAACGGTCACCAATCTCTTCTTTTATCTTCAATGAATTATTGTGATACTCCAGTGCCTTTGAATAATTGCCCAGCACACTATACATGCTACCAATGTTTTCAAGAGAAATTGCTGTTCCCTTACGATCATTTATTTTCTCTAAAATTTTACAAGATTTATTGTAATAATTGAATGCCTCCTCGTATTTACAGAAATTGTTATATACATATCCGATGTTATTAAGACATATTGCTGCACCTTTATCGTCATTTATCTCCTCATGAATTTTCAAAGATTCGTTATAATATTCTAATGCCTTATCAAAATTGCCGAGATTATTATAAACCACACCTATATTATTGAGACATTCTGCCTGCCCCTTTTTATCGCCAATCTCTTGATATATAGAGTTTGCTTCTTGCGCGGAAGTCAGCATCTCGTTGTAGGCACTGATTGCACCGTAGATATCGCTCAACCACAAAAGAAAATCTGCCTCGAATTTTTTATCATTAATCTTCTTTGCAATAGTGAGTCCTTTGTTGACCAATGACAAGGCTTTTTCATTTTCAGCCATTAAATATAAAACATCAACCTTATCTCTTATTGCCTCCATTGCCCTTCTTTGTAATATCTCGCTACTTTCTGACTCAGTAACTCGAATGCACTTCAATGCCCTATCATAGAACCATATCGCCTCTTTGTTGAGATAAATATCCTTAGCCTTTTTAGCGGATTTTATCGAATATTCATAAGCCCTTGCCCAGTCCTCAGCCATATAATACTGATGGGAAAGTAACTCTGTAAAATTAACGATCACACGACTAAAGATTTTTTCCACACATTCAGCGACCTTTCGATGAAGTTCCTTCAGTCGTTCCCTGGATAAGGTATTGTATATGACTTCCTGGACTAACGGATGTTTAAAGACGCACTCCACCTCAGGACCTCGCTTGACTACCTTGATATATTCAAACTCCTCTAATTCCATCAGGCGTATGGAAAGCGTAAGACGAGGGATCCCGGTCAAACATTCTAATACCGATTCATAAAACACCCGACCTATAACCGCCGCCATTTCTAAAATATTCCTTGCCTCTTTTCCCAACCGGTCCATGCGGGAAACAATTGCGGTCTGAATAGCGTCAGGAATTTTAATAGCAGAGATTTGGCGTTTCAAATTCCAGATGCCGGCATCGTAAACTATGATATTATTATAAATCAAAGAACGAAGTATCTCTTCGAGATAGAAAGGATTACCCTCGGTCTTGTCAAGCAATTTGTTTTTAAATTCTTCGGGAATATTGTGAACCTTTAAAAGATTGCTAATAAGTTGGTTGCCTGATGTTTGGTCAAGTGGCGCCAATACAATTTCAGAAAATTTCTCACCAAGTTTTTCCTGAATAAGCCGTTTTGATTTCCAGAATTCTTTTTCCTTTTCTATCCGGGAAAGACACAAAAATAGGAATGGGAAAAAAGACTCTGTTTCTTCACTATAGGTAACAGTAGGTTGACCAATGCTACCAAGGATAAATTCTAAAAGTCCCAAAGAGGCAGGGTCAATCCATTGGTAATCATCAATTACAAAAAGCAAAGGTTGATTTTTTGCCAATGCAAAAAGCATATCTTTTACACTCAACATAATCTGCAATTTCAGTGCTTGGGGATCAAGATGTCGAATGTGTTCATTAAATCCACCAGGAAGGCGAATAGAAAATAGATAAGCAATGTAAGGCACAATTTTTTCCCAATCAACCGGAAAGATCTCCTTTGTTTTTTTGACTAATTTTTCCTGGATTACTCCGAGGTCGTCTGTATCATAGATATCAAAGATTACACGTAGAATCTGGAGAAACAACCAATTCGACATGACTTCTCCATATGAAAGACAGCTACTCTCGAATATCGTAATAGGTAGTTGGCGATTGATAATCATTTCCTTTAATTCTATCCAAAGACGAGACTTACCAATACCAACATCGCCAAGGATGAACACTGCGCCACCTTTACCTTCTTGCAATGCTGAAACTTTCTGATACAACAATTCCAACTCATTTTTTCTTCCAACCAATGGTGAATAAAGTCCTTTTACGCCGTATTTTGGGTCGGGTTTCTCTTTTATTCGCAGTGGTTTGTAAATGTTGGTAAGTTCTCCAGTTCCTTTTACTGGTATAGCCGGTAAAGCGTCATAATCAAAGAGATATCGAGAAGCAATGAAAATGGGCTCAGAAACTATTACTTCACCAGGCTTGGCACAACCCGCCAATTCTGCAGCGATATCAATGGTGTTACCGATCACCATGTATTCACTTCTAACATCGGTGCCACGCAGCCTTATTATTGAAACACCACTATTAATGCCAATACGTAAACCAACATCAACCTTAGTTCTCAATTTTTGTGCCATTGTGTTATTCAATCCTGAAAGGGCATCCATCATTTCCAGGGATGTCTTAACCGCCCTTTCCGGATCATCTTCGTAAATAACAGGAACACCATATAGGGAAATAATAAAATTGCCCTCACACCTATAAACCGTCCCGGAATGTTTGGTAATTACTGCAGTCAAATGTTCCAGGTAGAAATTAATAATAGTTGAGATATCCTCTTGCTCAAGTTTATTGAATCCGGTTAATTCTATAAACAATACAGTAATTAAACGTCGGCCTTCAGGGGGTTGAATATTCACTGAAATTTCTGCCCCACATTTACTGCAAATTTTTGCTTCAACATCATTTTCAAAGCCACATTTTGGGCACTTCATAAACTCATCTCCTTTTATTCATTTAAATCTTTAGACCATTTTGGCTTGCGTTTTTCCAGAAATGCCAACATTCCTTCTTGTCCTTCGTCGGACATCCGCATCTGCGCAATAACCTCAGCAGTATATCTCTTCATTTCTTCATATGACATCTGTGGAACTTTACTAACCAATTCCTTACATCTTCTTATCGCCTCAGGACCGCTGGATAATAATTGATTTACTAATTCAGTAACCGCACTATCAAGTTCCGCAGCGGGCACAATCCGATTTACCAATCCAACACTGTATGCCTTGTCGGCCGTAATCCGTTCACCAGTTAAGAATAATTCCCTTGTCCTTCCCTCATCACATTTCTTTATTACATAAGGGGAGATACAGGCAGGGATGAGCCCTAATTTTACTTCGCTAAAACTGAACTTCGCTTCTGCCGAAGTAATTGCAATATCGCACACTGCAACCAATCCCGTGCCACCACCGATTGCTGTGCCATTTACCCTCGCAATTGTTGGTTTGGGACATGAATAGATTATATACAACATTTCAGCAAGTTCAAATGATTCTTTCAAATTATCTTCGTAAGAAAAGTCTTTGACTTTCTTCATCCAGTTTAAGTCAGCACCAGCACAAAAAGATTTGCCTTCACCGGTCAGCACAACAACCCGGACCTCATTTTTTGTTTTTAAATCATTAAACACCTCGGTCAATTCCCTGATCATTATGTCATTAAAGGCATTGTGCACCTCCGGACGATTGAGGGTCACACGGCCAATTTTGTCTTCAACCTTATAAAGTATTGTTTCAAGTTTATTTTTTAGCATGGGTCACTCTCCGTTTAACAAAATACCAATCATCAAACAATATTTAAAAAGAGTTATTCAGATGGTGCTCATTCTTGGGTTGGATCATAAATTTTTACTTTACCCGTCCAGCTATCCCGCCATTCAACTTTATTAATGATAATCTTTAGTAAACAAAATTCCTCAGACTCCAGACCTTTTGGAAAATGTTCAGATAGATCGAAGGTGGCTAAATTCCACACCCTCTTTTTCTCTTCCAAATCTGTTACCACCTCGGCTTTACCAACCACGGTTACAGCTTTATCTCCACGAGGCTGCTCCACAAAAGCAAGACAAATCTTGGGATTTTGTCTTATTTGTTTTACCTTCCTCGAGGTGCTGTAAGTCGTTATCCAGATAGACATGTTGTCCTCAACTATTGGAGATACTGGACGAACTCTCGGTTGGTCGCCATCGCAACTTGCAAGATAAGCATGTAAAGAGTTCTCTTTCATTATGGATACTATCTTTTGTCTATCAGATGAATTCATACTTTAACCTCTTTTCTTTCCACTTATTCATCATATCTACCAGCCCCTCATTTCCTCAATATTAATTTCTCAATGCCTCTCTAATTTCTTCCTGAAAATTTTTCTTATCAAGGACAAAAGACTTTATTAGTTTAGCATTAACGATGCAATCTCCATAGCCAACATTTCTTTTTTTCGCCTCTTCGGCTTCTTTGGAAGTATCTATCCAAAGAATAGGAATCTCTGGAGATATTTCTCTGAGATATTTTTCGATTCTCTTTAAGAAGTAGGCGTAAGCAGCTGAACAGCTATTAGGACCACAAATAATCAAAACCTTACCTTTATCTTCCTTTTGAGGAATATATGTGGGTTTCTCTTTTTCTATAGGTTTGTAGGCAAAACCTTTCTTTAGGGGATAGTACAGAAAGTCAGGGTCTTTGTCTATCTGTTTGAAATCCCTTTTCGTGAAAAAGAGACGTGCCGCCAATTGGCCAGGCGCTTCACCCGGAAATGTTTTTGTCACGAGTGCTAATGCTTGCTTATTGTTGAACCATACTAATGGCTTTTTCACATCTTCTATAAGACTGTTTAAAAGTTTGGTCGCAGCCCCTTTTCGCCAGTATTTATCCCAGGGAACATAGATACAGTTGATGTTGACAACCCTTTCATTAGGTATAGGCTTATACTGAATCATCCCTGCAGGAATTTCGTCTATATAAGCCAACTTTGCAAATGAATGCCATTTCTTCAGCATATCAATAGCCCATGCCTTTTTCTCTTCTGCACCTACTATCCAGTCTGGGTCAGCTCTCTTTACAGGTGGTATGCATATATGGCATAAATCTATTATATTTTTCTCTTTAACATCTTTTATTATAATTTCTTCCAATTATTCTCCTTTTCTCTTTTGTCGTGAAAAACAGTAATTTTTCTTTCACCGATTATTCTCTTTGCCATCTTGTTTTCATTCTTTTAAGTCGTTTCAAAGCATCTCCATATCCCTTGCTTCCTTTAGCCCATTTGATAAGTTTCTTGCACGGAAAACCATCACACTCATAACAATATTCTAATTCTTTTTATCAACACAGTTCTTTAAAATCCAACAACCTAAAGACCAATGTTTTACCTTACTGCCTCTGCAACCCATGCAGTGTATGTCTTTAGGTCTAACCTCAATCTTTCTTTCTTTTCTAAACCAATCAGCTATTTGGGGGGCGATTCTTGCAAGTGAGATTATCTTCTTTTCCTTTTCCTGATAAATATGGCTAACTGTATTCAATATGCCAATGCCAATTGGCAAAAGCATTGCAGTCGTTGCGGTATTACTTACCCACATTGAAATGAGGACACCAATCAGACCAAAAACAAAGAGTATTGAACGTGTATCGCTGCCAACCTTTGGTAAAGAAAGAATCGAATAGGCAATGCGCCTGTGGGCTTAGGGTTGGAAAAGGAAGGAAGTAAATGATAAATAAGAGTATTGGCCCGGCAAATAGTCCTATGAATCTTCGGTATCTTTCAAAACTTTCTTCAGCCGGCGAGATTACTTCTTTCACTTTCATAATGATAGTCTATTAGGTCTCTTCTCCCTTCGTTTTTGTTGCAACGGGTTCAATCAATAACACCCAGGCAGGTTTTTCAGAACGGGAACGATGCCTTGTGTCCCTTTTCACTAAAAACCCTTCGCCCTCATTCAACTCAACCGACTCATTTTCTAAATCAATGAAGATTTTACCCTTAAGAACATAAAAGAATTCATCCTCGTTCGTATGAGTGTGCCATGTATAGGCACCATCTATCTTTGCCATCCTTAATGCAGTCTCATTTACATAAGTAACATCCTGAGGCTGCCAGGCTTCTTTCAATTTTTTCTCGATGTCTTTAAAATTTATCTTTGGCATTTTTCCTCCAGAAAATTTTACATTCGGAACACCCCAAACTGATGGTCTGGAATAGGTGCGTTGAGGGACATAGCAATACCAAGTCCGAGGATTTCTCTTGTATCCAATGGGTCAATAATGCCATCATCCCATAAATGGGCAGTTGAATAGTAGGCACTCGATTCATATTCATATTTCTCTAATATTGGCTTGCGAATCTCCTCAATCTCTTCTGGTGTTGGTTTTTTGCCCTCTTTCATCAATGCCTTCACCCTGATGTCGGTCAGAACATCTGCCGCTTGTCCCCCACCCATCACACAAATCTTCGCCGTAGGCCACATGAAAAGTAGTCTTGGTTCATACGCACGACCACACATGCCATAATTGCCTGCACCATATGAACCACCGATAATAACTGTAAACTTTGGCACCTGGGCATTTGCGACGGCATGGACCAATTTCGCACCGTCCTTGGCGATTCCCTGATGTTCATATCGCTTACCTACAATAAAACCTGTGATATTCTGCAAAAATATTATTGGTATCTTCCTGACCGAACACATTACTACAAAGTGGGCACCCTTTTGAGATGACTCGGAAAATAATACACCATTGTTTGCAAGGATACCAACCGGATAGCCCATTATCCGTGCAAAACCACAAACAATTGTCGGTCCATAGAGTTCTTTGAATTCATGAAACTCGCTGCGGTCAACAATACGGGCGATTACCTCCCTCATATCGAATGATTTTCTTAAATCTTTTGGGATTATACCATACAACTCTTTCGGGTCATATGAAGGCTCTTTAGGCTCGCTTCTTTCAAGTGAATATTTTTGCATAGTTCCTAAATTCTCTACAATATTCCTTGTGATTTCAATTGCCTGTTCGTCATTAATAGCATAATGGTCACTTACACCAGAAATGCGACAATGGACATCTGCGCCACCTAAATCTTCTTCAGTAACGACCTCGCCAGTTGCTGCCTTCACGAGTGGTGGTCCACCAATATAGATTGTCCCTACTCCTTTTACCTGAACAACCTCGTCGCTCATTGCTGGTTGATAGGCACCACCGGCAGTGCAGAAACCCATGACAACCGATATCTGTGGTATGTTACTTGCCGACATAATTGCCTGGTTATAGAAGATTCTCCCGAAGTGGAATCTATCAGGAAATGTGCCAACTTGCAAAGGTAAAAATATTCCACCTGAATCAACCAGATAAACACAGGGCAGACGATTTTCGATTGCAATCTCCTGGGCGCGAATATGTTTTTTAATTGTTTCAGGAACATAGGTGCCACCTTTGACTGTAGCATCGTGGGCAATAATCATTACCTCACGGCCGCGCACAACACCAATTCCCGTAATAATGGCCGCTGATGGATGTTCGTTATCATACAAATTCCAAGTGGCTAATGGGCTCAATTCCAGAAAAGGTGTACCCGGGTCAAGCAGGAGTCTCAATCTCTCCCGCACAAAGAGTTTACCTCGCTCATTGTGTTTTTTGTGCATATGCTCAGGTCCACCTTTTTTCACAAGTGCAAGGTGCTCCTTCAAAATTCGGACTGCCTCTTCCATTGTCCTTGCATTTTCTTTAAATTCCTGACTATTGGTATTTATTTTTGATTCAATTTTATACATGATTCTTCCAAAGTTTAAGGTTATACGTCATAGGGTATCGAAACCCGTATCGTTAATCGTCTACCGTCTATTGTATTTTACACCGTATGACGAAACCGTCCTACGAAACGGGCAGCTACACCGCACAACATTTAACGATACCTTTTTATACAAGTACTGCCTTATATCCATAGCAAATAATACCAGCCGCACCTTCTTCTTGAATCTTCCTGAAGACAAGTTTCACAGTCTTGCCAATTGTAATATCCTCTGGTTTGCAATCAACCACTTGGGTTGTGATTCTTACATTGTCATTCAATTCTACTATGGCAATGCTATATGGAACTTGAGCGGCAAACCGGTCGGGTGCAACCCTGATTGTTGTATAAGTCACAATTTTACCTGTATCTGCTAATTTGATTTTTTCAAATTCCTTTGACTTACACCTTGGGCAAACTATTCGAGGTGGAAAGTATATTTTGCCGCATTTTTTACACCTTCCTGCCTCAAGGCGATATCTTTGAGGCATCTCCCTTGTATATCGTGGGGATGGCATTTAACCTCCTTTTCCTTATGAATTTCATTCAGTTCTAAAGATATGCACCACACATGATGCACCTGAGCCACCCATATTCTGTGTCAATCCAATCTTTGCATTCTTTATCTGACGCTTGCCCGCAGTGCCCCGTAGTTGTTCAACTATTTCCACGACCTGGGCAACGCCGGTTGCGCCTACGGGATGACCTTTTGATTTTAATCCACCAGACGGATTAATCGGTATCTTGCCGGTCAGGGCAGTCTCGCCCTTTTCAGTGAACTCCGCACCTTTACCTTTTGCGACAAAACCGAGTTCTTCAATAATACATATTTCAGCAATCGTAAAACAATCATGCACCTCAGCAAAATTCACATCCTCAGGTTTAATACCCGCCATTTTGTATGCACTTTCACCAGCAAGATGGACCGCGCTTAAATTTAGCATGTCCTCACGCTGGTGCAATGCAATTGTATCTGTAGCGGCACCGGAGCCGATAACTTTTATAATCGGTTTCTTTAATTTTTTAGCTGTCTCAACTGTCGTAATAATCACGCACGCCGCACCATCAGAGACCGGTGAACTATCCATGACCGTTATTGGGTCAGCAACCATTGTTGCATTCAAAACATCATCAATTGTTATCTCTGCAGGAAACTGGGCACTGGGGTTCATTGTGCCATTGTGATGATTTTTGACCGCTACCATTGCCAGATGCTTACGTGTGGCGTTGTATCTGTGAAAGTATGCATTTGCAATCATCGCATATAGACCAGGAAAGGTTATACCCTGATAGACCTCGTATTCTTGGTCAGCAGCAGTGGAAAGGGCATAGGTAACATCTGCGCCATCGGTCATCTTCTCAACACCACCCACCAGGACAATATCGCTCATCCCTGAAGCAACATCTAAAAAGCCCTGGCGAAACGCAAAACCACCTGAGGCACATGCAGATTCTATCCGCATCGCAGGGATTGGTGCAACCCCGAGATAATCAGCCATAAAGGCACCAATATGCTCTTGGCCAACAAATAGCCCTGGGGTCATTGAGCCAACATACATTGAATCAATTTTGCTGACCTGGGCATCATCAATCGCCTTCAGTGCCGCCTCAACAAAAATATCGCGTAATGATTTTGTCCACAGTTCACCAAATTTTGTCATACCAATACCGACTACACAAACTTCACGCATTGCTGCCTCCTTTAAACACTGAAATCACTGAATTACTGACACACTGAATACACTGAACTAACAGTACACTGAATAATATGGCATTGAATCATATTAAAGAATTAATCTTTTCACTTCGATTTTTGGTTTTGCGAAGTTTATCAATAGACCCACTCTGTGATTTGTTGCCTTAAGATAACTCAGAAGTCTCTTTACATCTGCGGTACAGAAATTTGTTACGGACTTTAATTCAACTATTATCTCATCTTCGATTACTAAATCTAATTTGTGTTTCCCTACTTTTGTATTTTTATACAAAATACCAACGGGTTTTTGTCTTTCATATCTTAACCCAACTTTTGTGAGTTCACAGATTAATGCATTCTCGTAAGCTTTCTCTACAAAACCCGGTCCCAATGCTTTATGAACTTCAATTGCACAGCCAATTATCTTTTCTGTCAGTTTTGAATGTGGATATAATGCGCTATTTTTGTTGTATGGGTTCAATATTTTCTATTCTGCCATTCTTCAGTGTCTTCTGTGTAAAAATTTTTTCAGTGCATTCAGTGTATCTATTCTGCCATTATTATCTTGCCTCTATGTTTTGCATATTGTCCATAGTCGAGGTAGATTCGTTTCTTTTCCAGCATATCCTTTACCTTTTCTGCTTTATCCCGGACCTCGTTGATTCCTTCGGTTACCTTAAATACAAATGCATCACTACCAGCACCTGAACCAAAAGAAACCAGCAATATCAAATCGTTTTGCTTTGCGACATCGAGTATTGCAGAAAAACCAGTAGGAGATGAGCCTGAATATGTGTTACCCATTAACGAAACAATCCAGCCGGGCTCTATCTGTTCCTTGGTAAATCCCAATTTTTTTCCTATTGTCATGGGAAACTTACCATTGGGCATATGGAAAACTGCAAAATTGAAGTCAGCGGGTTTGAATCCGCTTTTCTTTAAAACTCCTTGCCCGGCATTAAAGATATGTTTGAAATATGCCGGCTCACCGGTAAATCGTCCACCGTGTCTAGGATAAAATTGATACTCACGGCGCCAGAAATCGGGTGTATCTGTAGCGTAGGAATATGTTTCGAGGACCTCAACAACGACCTTCTCTTTACCGAAAATGAACGCAGAACCGCCGGCTGATGCAGAAAACTCTAAGGCATCACCAGGCGCACCCTGGGATGTATCTGAACCTATCGCCATCGCATAATCCATCAAGCCTGCCTTTACCAAACCATAACAAACAAACATCGCCTCGGTTCCTGCCTTGCAGGCAAATTCATAACTTGCGATATGAACCTCGGGCACAATCCCCAGCACCTCGGCAACAACCGTGGCTGAGGGTTTTACTGCATACGGATGTGATTCAGAGCCAACATAGACAGCCCCGATCTTCTGGGAGTTAATCCCCGCCCGTTTCAGTGCATTCTTTGCTGCTTCCACTGATATTGTAATTGTATCTTCGTCTATACCAGGAACAGTTTTCTCTTTCAGAAGTAAGCCCTTCTTTATTGTCTCTGGGTCTCTACCCCACTGTTTGGCAATTTCTTCAACCTTGATTCTATATCTCGGCAAGTACGAACCGTAGCCAACTATTCCAAACATTAAACCTCCTTTTCCCTTTGGGAAAATTGATGCAAACGGATTTAAGCAGATTCAAACGGACTTGCCTGACGGCAAATCAAAATACAATATGCACTTTATATAATATGCCGATGATTTTGTAAGTTAGTTCTCCATAAATTAATTTATCCATTGATGTCCTTCATAATTAATCTAAATCAATCTCGTTCTTTATCAACATTATTTAGATATTCATCAAGTTTTTTAGCATCTATTAAACCTGCAGTGGCAAAAAGGTTTTCCAGGTTACCTAAATCAAAATAGATTGGCCATTCAATTTTTTTGGCAATTAGTCTTAGCATTTGTTCAGTTGTTAAAAAGACCAGAGGAACATGCGTTTCCTTGAAGAATCTGTCAAATACTTTTTGCGAAGATGTCGCAAACTTGTGCGAGATTACAAAGAAGTAAATTTTATCGTACCCATCATTCTGCAATACATTTTTATATTTGTTTAGGTATTCTTTAAAAATTCTATCATCAGTTCCGAGGCTATACTGCTCCTGTCTTGATTTGGCATCGTAAAGAATGGCGTAATGATCTTTTTGTGCGCGGGCTATTCCCTCAGGATTTCTACCTGTTCCTTGTCCTAATCTCTCGACATTATAGCCAAGCATCTGAAATGCGCAATGTATTTTATTCTCAAACTCCAGACTTTTTCCTTCACTTTTTCCAAGTTTACTCAAATCAGCAATGATTGAAGGTATGAATTGCCTGTAATCTTCCTTTGGCAAAATCTCCTGAATAGCTGCGGTTTATCACCAGCATCTTCGGTTAATTGCGCATAGGCATTCCCACCATAAATCTTGAATAAATCGTTCATCTTCACGCAAGACATCTTGAGAAATTGTGTTTGAGAAGGCTGATGTCCCAATTCTCGTTTTATTCTGTTATATTCAGAAATTGCCTTTTCTTTTGTGACCATAACCTTATTACTCTTATCTGTTTGCATCTGCCATCATCTGTTTATCATCAAACTTTGTCAAAAGTCTGTCTGCATCTGCTTAAATCCGTTTGAATCCAAGTAACGTCTCAATAAACTGACTGCCGTGCATCATACGAAGACAGCCTTGTTTGACCGATTCTTCATCAAAAACTTGCACTGTATCTGCTGATTTTCTTGTATCACGAATTGCCACAGGAACTGGATCCTTAACATGATTACCATATTCGACTGGTGTCAGATGGTCAGACAATACTGCAACAACCGCTTCAATTTTTTTCTCTTCAAGATTTTTCATAATCCGAGCTACCAGTCGCTGGTCTAAATATTCGATGGTTTTTATTTTCAAATCCAAGTCCTTGCTGTGTCCAGCCTCATCGGTCGCCTCAACATGACAATAGACAAAATCATGGTCTTTTAATGCCTCAACTACCGCATCCGCCTTTCCTTCATAATTGGTATCCCACAAACCTGTAGCACCTTCAACATGAATTACATCCATCCCTGCATAGATGCCTGTCCCATTTATTAGGTCAACCGCCGAGATAACCGCACCCTTGAGCCCATAACGTTCTTGAAAGGTCTGCATCTTTGGTCTTCTGCCTGGTGACCAGGGCCAGATATAGTTTGCCTGGTCCTTGCCAAGCCTTCTTCTTACAATATTCACTGGATGATGAATAAGTATCATATGTGAGCGAAGTATCAAATTATTCAAGTGCTCGGCGGTCGATTTTGCTTCAGATGTTAGCGATTTTATTAAGACATCTTCAATTAGTCTTCCCATATTATCGTGCGGCGGAAAACATTCCAAATCGGTTGAGCCACTGGATAAGACAAGCAAATGGCGATAGCTGAGACCAGGAAAAAAATGGATATCTTTTGTGCCTAATTTGTGGTCAATCTCTTGAATCAATTCTCGTGCTTCCTCTGACGAAATATGACCTGCGGAATGATTTTTAATCTTCCCATCTTCAACGCATATGAGATTGCAACGCATTGCTATGTCTGTAGGTTTGAGTTCAATACCAAGGCTTGCTGCCTCGAGAACACCGCGGCCTTGGTAACAACTCCTCGGGTCATATCCAAGGACTGTCAGATTGGCAACCTCACTTCCCGGCGGCATTTCTGGTTCAATGGTAACAAATTGACCACATCTACCTTCGCGGGCAATCCTGTCAATGGCTGGTTTTTGTGTAACCATCAAGGGTGTTTTGCCACCCAGTCTTTCTATTGGATAATCCGCCATCCCATCACCGATAATTACTATATATTTCATAAAAATTTTTCAATCAGTAGTTTTTTAAATTGATTGTAGTCATTATTGATTGATAAATAATGTTCTTCTTTTTTATCAAGGTCGGCTAAACTCGGTGGCATATCAGGTTCAATTCCCATAATTTTTGTGATTTCTTCTGGGAATTTAGCCGGGTGCGCAGTTTCAATTGATATTGCCAGATTCGGCTTCTCGCCACTATTTAAATAATACATTAACCCAGCCCATGCTACCGCACCATGGGGTTCAAGGATTACATTATATTTTTCATAAGTTTCTTTGATGGTTTTTCGAGTTTCATCGTCGTTTATGCCTACCGCAAACATCTCTTTGCGCATCCTTTCAATGTCGGGCTGTGCCTGAATATTACCAGCCTCATCCATAACCCCACCATATAGAGCAACAACCCGTGCAAGATTTGAAGGATGACCAACATTCATGGCATTAGAAATACAAACCCGTGAAGGAACAATCTTTTGGTATTTGCCGGATTTTAAAAATAATGGGAATTCATCATTGGCATTCGTGGCAATAATAAACTTACATGCTGGCAGACCCATGCGCCAGGCAATCAAGCCACCCATCATGTCGCCAAAATTTCCTGAAGGAATTGAGAAGACAATTGGCTCACCTTTTTGCTGAAGTCTTGCATAGGCATATAAATAGTATACAGTCTGGGGAAGAAGTCTGCCGATATTGATTGAATTGGCTGAAGAGAAACGGATCTTTTTCAAATCCGGGTCAACAAAAGCCTGCTTTACCATTGACTGACAATCGTCGAATTTACCATTGACACTGAGGACTGTTACATTTCCGCCGAGTGTTGTCATCTGTTTTCTCTGTCGGTCGCTGACCTCTTTCTTCGGAAAAAGAACGACCATATGAATTCTCTCAACATTATGAAATGCATGGGCAACAGCACTACCCGTATCTCCCGATGTAGCAGTAAGTATAACCAACCCGCTCTTTTCCTGTTCAAGGAAATAACGCATCATCCTTGCCATCATGCGTGCTGCAAAATCTTTGAATGATGCGGTAGGACCCAGGTCAAGACGCATAATATAATTATTATCAAAGACCTTTTCTAATGGCACATCATAGTTATAGCACTCCTTGCAGATATTCAAAAGTTTATCATCAGGTATCATATTCTCAGTGTATCTTTTTAGCACTCGATAGGCAATCTCATAATACGGTTTATCCTTATAAGAGATTATTTCATTGGGTTGAATTGGGGGAATATTTTCTGGCATGTATAGCCCTTTATCAGGTGCCTGTCCAGTTAATAGCGCGTCTTTCAGCGAAACCTTTGGAGCTTTTTTATTTGTGCTGTAAAATAGAATTTTTGGCATTTTAACCCCATTTATATCGTAGTTGCCTGATTTGTCAGGCAAGCCCAATAAATTTACTTACTGCTTACCTTCTGTAGTGCCTGGTCCAAATCTGCAATGATATCATCAGGATGTTCAGCACCAACAGACAATCGAACTAACTCCGGTGGAATGGCAGCAAGTGAACGCAATTCTTCACCCATCTGTTGATGGGTAGAAATGGAGGGTATGCATGCAATTGATTTGATACGACCTAAGTCCGTAGCACGCCAGATTCTCTTTAATCCATCGAGCAGGACTCGAGCACCTTGAACACCGCTCTTTAATTGGAAGGCTAATAGATGACCATAACGATTTACAGGTTTTTTATACTGCTCGTCGTATTCAGCATCAACTAACCAGAGGTATTTTTTTGCAACCCCATGTAATGGATTACTCTCCAGACCAAGATAACAGACCCTGGAAACCTTGGTATGTTTTTCCAAATATTGTGCTACCTTCATTGCATTCTGGCTTAGAACATCAACCCGTGACCGGAGTGTCCTGATGTCATTCAATGAAAGTATTGCCTGGATTGGAGAAAGTGACCAACCCATATCTCGATTTGGCCAAAACTTAATATAGGTTGCAAAATCGTCCTTCATTTTGTCGTTTGATATATTTGAAACGAGTTTTTTACGGGCAATGACGGCACCAGCAATACTGAAACCACCAGCCGTCATTGTCTTGGTCACTGAATGGACAACGATATCTGCGCCATAATTGATTGGACGTAGAAGTGCTGGTGTGGCAACTGTAGAATCTGCAATGAATGGGATATTATGTTCATGGGCTAAATCGATCGCCTTCTTCAAATCAAAGAATGCGACTCCTGGATTGGAAGGTAATTCACCATATAGAAATCGGGTATATTTGTCAATCTTGCCTGCCCATTCATCAATGTTATTAGGATTCGTAACCCAGCGGCACTCGATGCCGCGCTCCTGCATTTTACGAACATTGAATTGTTGAAAAGTTCCGCCATAAATTTGACAGCTTGAGACAAAGTTTATTTGCTCATTTGGATTCTTGATGAGCTTAACCAAAAAGGGTTCTGTTGCACTGGCAATTGCTGAAAGACCGGAAGAGGTTACGCAACAACCAGTCTCACCATCATACCCATAACCATCAAGAAGGGCTAATGTATCTTCGAGATAACCGATTGATGGATTATGGATTCGACTGTAAGCCCACGAGGGAATTAAATAACCCTGAGCAGCCTCCATCTCATCGGTATCACGATATGCCTGCGCAGAACTCAAAAAAATCGGTTCAATAATTGCACCTTGATTATTTTCAATGGCTTCTTGAACCGAATAAGCGCCATGCACAGCAATGGTATCAAACCGCCATTTTTTAACTTGCTCTTTAATATAGCGATTGCGTTCGGCAAGCATTTTCTTGGCCTTCTCGATATATCTCTGAATGCCTTCATTCATGATACCTCCCAATACTAATCGTCAAAGGTTATACGGCAACGCCGCCTGTATCGAATTTTGAAGTTGGTTTTTAGTTAAAGATGCCAGTATAAAAGTTAGAAGTTTGTTGTTAGTTATGTTGTTCCTGTCAAACTTCCAATTTCTGGTTTCCATACTCACTTCTTCACCCAATTACTAATTCCAATAACGATACTGGCTGCCACACCAAGAAACCAATAACGATATCTATCTATTTCTCGCATAATTCAATCAAAACCCCACCCGTATCTTTAGGATGCACAAATGCTATTTTTTTACCTGCCACACCAAGTCGTGGAGCTTCATCAATGAGTTTTACACCTCGCTGTTTCATCACGGCAAGCATTCTCTCTATATCCTCGACCTCAAAACTGAGATGATGCAAGCCCTCCCCTTTCTTTTCAAGAAATTTATACACCGTGCTTTCATTATCCATCGGCTCTATCAATTCAATGTGTGTATCACCGAGTTTCAAAATTGCCACTTTTACTTTTTGTTCCGGGATTTCTTCAATTGTCTCAAGTTGCAGACCCAGTAGATTCTGCCAGATATTAAGCTTTTCAATTATACACTTAACCGCAATACCGATGTGATCTAACTTCATAATCGCTTTCTGAATTTTGTTTTTCATTTTACTGTCTACTGACTACTATCTACTGTCTACTTTCACAGTAGTTTTCTCTTCTTCGCCTCTTCCTCAAGCCAGGAACGAAATTTAGGATGGGCAATATTAATAAGTGCCTCGGCACGTTGACGGAGATTCTTACCATAGAGATATGCAACACCGTATTCTGTAATAACATAATGAACATCAGCGCGGGTAGTAACAACACCAGCACCAAGTTGAAGGGTCGGGACAATCTTTGATACTGTATCATTCTTTGTGGTAGAAGGAAGGGCAATAATCGGTTTACCACCTTTTGATTGAGCGGCACCGCGAATAAAATCCACCTGGCCGCCAAACCCTGAGTAAATTTTTGTGCCAATGGAATCAGCACAGACCTGCCCGGTAATATCTACTTCAATTGCCGAATTTATTGCCACCATCTTTTCGTTCTGGGCAATAATGAAGGGATGATTGGTATAATTTGTGGGATGAGTTTCAAAGATAGGGTTATTATCAACAAATTCGTACAATTTTTTTGAGCCGAGATAAAAAGTTGCCACAATTTTATAGGGATGCAGGACTTTTTTCGAACCGGTTATTACACCGGCCTCAATCGCCTCAACAATGCTATCTGAGACCATCTCGGTATGAATTCCGAGTTCCCTCTTATTAAACATCGCCTTTAATGCGGCATTAGGAATACCACCAATGCCGAGTTGCAGTGTTGAGCCATCCTCGACTAAATTAGCAATAGATTCACCAATCTTCTTTTCGACATCAGTAAAAGAAATGCTCTCCAATTCAGGTAACTCATCGGATATCTCAACCACTTTTGCTATCCGCGAGATATGAATAAATGAATCACCTAAGGTGCGGGGCATCTTTTCATTCACCTGTGCAACTACGATTTTCGCAGTTTCGGCGGCGGCCTTAGATGCAAGACACTCAACCCCGAAACTCATAAAGCCATGTTCATCAGGTGGCGAAAGATGTAGAAAAATAATATCAATGGGTAAAAGCCCGGCATAAAAAAGGCGGGGAATTTCATAAAGGAAAACTGGGATATAGTCGGCACGACCTTCATTTACTGCGGCACGATCAGCTGGCCCAACAAACAACGAATTATGTCTGAAATGTCCCGCCATACCTGGTTTTGATAAAGGGTCATCACCAAATAATAACACATGCGTGATTTCAACATTTTGAAGTTCGTCTTTACGCCGGGCGAGTGCTTCCATCAGTTTAAATGGTGTTGCCGCATTACCACTAACATATATCCTATTATTGTTCTGTACTACTGATACCGCTTCTTCAAGAGAACACCTTTTCTTCCTGTAATCATCAAACCAGCTCATACCAGATACTCCTTTCTTATCTCGCCTTTGTCTGCATAGATACCTCGATTAATCTCTGGATGTTCTCTCAGTGCACGTTCAAAACCAAGTTCAGTAATTATTCTTAAATAAGGAAATATACTGGATGTCAAGGCATGCGTTGCGGTTCTGGCAACCAAAGTCGTTGCATTGGGCATACAGAAATGTATCACACCATCAACGGTATAAATAAATCTTCCTGTAGGCGAAATCTTTGCTGTTTCGATTGAACCTCCTTGATCAATATCAAAATCAATAATTACCGCGCCCTTTCTCATTGTTTTAACCATTTCACTAGTAACCAGAATAGGCGTGCGTTTACCTGGTACTAAGATGGCACCAATTACTACATCAGCAAACCTTACTAATTTTGAAATGTTATGTTTTGTAGCAAACATTGTGGTAACTCTGCTGCCCGCTGTTTGACAAGCAAGTTCCTCTAATTTATTACGCTCAATGTCCAACACATATACACTTGCACCAATTCCTGCAAAACTTTTTGCCGCATAACACCCCAGGGTTCCGGCACCAATAATTACAACCTCAGCAGGTGGAATTCCCGATATACCGCCCAATAAGATTCCACGGCCCCCACTAGATGACTCTAACAATCGTGCTGCTAATTGGACTGACAATTTACCAGCCATTTCGCTCATTGGAATAACTATGGGCAAGCGACCATCTTCCTTCTGAATTATCTCATATCCTATTAGAGTAATCTTTTTATTGATTACCATTTGAATAAATTCTTTACGTGCCGTAATCAAATGGATAAATCCCATTAAAATTTGCCCCTCTTTTATAAATGGATACTCCTCTTGTTGTGGTCGTCGAACTTTCAGGACAATATCAGCCCTACGATACGCCTCTTCTTTTGAATAGACGATTGTGGCACCAGCCTTTTCATATTCAACATCAGAAAAACCGGCGCCTTCCCCTGCCCCCGATTCAACATAGACCTTGGCACCGTATATCAGTATCTCCTCAACACCCATTGGTGATAAACCAACCCGAAATTCTGGCGTCTCCTTAAATGGCGGCAGTTCTTTTGGCACACCAAAAATCATTTAACCTCCTTCCATAAAAATAAATACCTAAAAGTCCAAAATTCCTAAATGCCTAAATTTTATTTTAAACATTTGTAAATTATTGTTGATAAAATCTTTATAAGTTCGACACACTCGTTTAAATGAGGCACAATAATATTTTGTGCTAATAGCTTTCGATCAATAATAATCCGTAACCAGTATCTTGTCTCCTTAGCTTCCTTAAATGCTGTATCAACCTTATACACAAAATCATTCAACGTTAACGAACCATCGGCCTCTTCAAGATTTGCCCCAACTGATGTGCCTGACTTACAGAGCTGCCTTCTTATAATCCGGCCTTCTTCAGTATTAGGTAACTTAGTTGTGAGTTTCAAAATATCTAAAGCAAATCTGTAAGCTCTTTCTTTTAATCCATCACTTATACTGTATTTTTTTTGTATTTTTTTAGGCATTTAGGTGTTTAGGTATTTAGGCATTTAAAAGATGTTCTTCTCTTTGTATTCTCCATATACCTTTCTCAACGTGTCTGAGATTTCGCCGATTGTGGCATACGCCTTAACACATTCAATAATCGGTTCCATTAAATTCAAATTTTTAAGGGCTGAGTTTCGCAAACTCGCCAGCAAATTTTTCACTTTTTTGTTATCCCTTCTTTTTTTAATCTTTTCGGTTCTACGTATTTGTTTGGTTACTAAATACGGCGCGACCTTCAAAACCGAATATTTAGGTATCGCTTCTTCGGTAGCAAATTTATTGACACCAACGACATTTATCTTTTGGTTTTCCACTGCCTTTTGATACTTATAGGCACTAAGATGTATTTCTTTCTGGAAATAGCCACTTTCGATTGCGGCTAAGGTTCCGCCCATCGCTTCTATTTTTTCAAGATATTCGTTAATCTCTTCTTCTAATTTATTAGTCAGATTTTCGATATAATATGACCCACCCACCGGGTCGATGACCTCGGGCACCTTTGTCTCGTAGGCAATGACCTGTTGCGTGCGCAGCGCCAATCTAACAGAATCTTCGGTAGGCAGAGATACTGCCTCATCATACGAATTTGTGTGAAGGCTCTGTGTGCCACCCAATACCGCCGCAAGTGCCTGATACGCGACGCGTATGACATTATTATGTGATTCTTGTGCGGTAAGTGTGCAACCAGCAGTCTGTGTATGAAATCTAAGCATACACGATTTGGGGTCCTTTGCCTTAAATTTTTCTTTCATTATTCGTGCCCAAATTCTTCTTGCCGCCCGGAATTTTGCTATTTCCTCAAAAAAGTTGTTGTGGGCATTGAAGAAAAATGATATACGCGGTGCAAAAGAGTCAACATCAAGTTTTGCTTTTTCTATCGCATATTGGACATAGGTCATACCATTTGCCAGTGTAAAAGCGATTTCTTGTGCGGCGGTAGCACCGGCTTCTCTTATATGATAGCCTGATACAGAAATCGTATTCCACCTTGGTAAATTTTTACTACAATATTCAATAATATCAATGGCGATTTTGATTGAAGCCATTGGCGGATAAATATAGGTACCGCGTGCCATATATTCCTTTAAAATATCATTCTGGACCGTGCCGGATAACACCGATGGTGCAACACCTTGTTTTTCTGCAACCGCAATATACATTGCCAGGAGAATCGCCGCCGTGGCATTAATCGTCATCGAGGTACTGACCTTATCCAAAGGAATTTCTTGAAAGAGTATTTCCATATCTTCGAGGGTATCAATTGCCACACCACACTTACCAACCTCGCCCTCAGCATAAACGTGGTTTGAATCGTACCCCATTTGCGTTGGTAAATCAAATGCAACCGATAAGCCTGTCTGCCCTTGTTTCAATAAAAACTTGTATCTTTTATTAGATTCTTCGGCCGTGGCATAACCCGCATACTGACGCATGGTCCAGAGTCTGCCCGTATACATTGTAGGATAAACGCCACGTGTAAATGGATATTCACCCGGATTACCTAAATCCTTTTTGTAGTCCAAATCTTTTATGTCGTCAGGAGAAAAAAGCATGGTAACGAAGGTTAAGCTTAACTAATTACTTAATCAGAATTACTTTTCTTATAATGCAATAATCGTTTGCTCTAAAATAGATGAAGTAGACGCCGGCTGTCAGATTGTTGCAACCTACATAATGTTTTCCTGTGCCGTATGATTCAAGAAGCGTTAGCCGTTTTAATAACCTCCCAGCAATATCATAAACTTCTATATGGACTTCAATTTTTGTCCCATCCTTTGGGCTAAAATTACTTCCACCACCCGGAGTCGCCCGATTCATCGGTCTAAATCTTGAGATCATATACGAAATACAAATATCCTTTCCGGTAACTATCGCAGGGACATGAATCTCATACTCACTAATACCATTATCTAAATTCGACTGGACACCACTGTTTATTTCCCCTCTGATTACTTCATACTCTCTAAATGGCTTAAAATCAACTTCCCCAAGATTTTCATCATCATAAAAATCCCAGATTATTGTCGCAATTGAATCCTCGTTATTTGTGCCCCACCAATTGCCCTCAGCGAGAATATAGTCTCGTGTATTATTATAAACCGCATAACTGACGCTCTCTGAACCGTCATTGCGAGTCGAAGGCGAAGCAATCTCATTTGTGCGATAAATCGCACCGCTACAATTTTTTTGATAGCTTGATATACTTTCTTGATTATTTAGGTATTTTGGACTTTTAGGTATTTCAAATATATTCTGCCCGCTCATTCCTTTACCAAGAATTGGCCAGGCATTTTCAGTGATATAAACACCAATTAGATTATTAGTTATTTCATTCTTTCGCACCATTCCAAGGGCATTATCACTAAAGATTATGCCAGTATCATTATCAGTAATCATATTATCAAAAACCAGCGCCAGCTGACCTTTGCCATCGTCGTTCGTATTCGAACTTCGTCCTTCGTCTTCATTAAACTCATCTGTCATTGTGAGGAATTCGGCGTTGCAGAACAACGAAGCGATCTCATCTTCCGTTTCACCTTTCACGTTCCACATTTCACGATTCTCCCTTTCTTCACCCTTCTTTACTCCTCTTTTCTCCTTTTCGCCTTTTAATAAAAGCCCCGCCCTATTTTGCCTGAACTCGCATCTCTTCACCAAATTCAACTTTCCATCACTGATAACCACTCCCTTATTATTAATCAAAAATTCGGTCTCCATTATTTGCGTAATTTTTGATTGAGAGTTTACTCCAATATTACAATGACTGATCTCGCAATTTTTGACTTTGAACGGCATATTCAACTCACACGAAATTCCAATATTCGCATGACTCACAACACAACATTTAATCTCCGGCATTCCGCGGCCATCCGTGTCATTATCCGCGCCCATCCGCGTATTCGCAAAGCGAATCCCATACCAATCACCGGTCTGTGGCTGCAATCCATTAGATGTGAAGACAACCGGCATTGAATCACTGCCCAAAAGTGCCAATTTGCCCTGCACAATAAACTCTGCCCGTGTTGTATCAATGCCTGAATGTTCATCGTCAAAGTTCGGTATAAATTTTACTTTTACTCCAGCACCAATCGTCAAAGTTACACCATAATCAACCCAGACATCGCCTTTAATTAAGATGTTAGTTAACCAGGTTGTGTCTCTTGTAATATGACCACTGAAGCCTTCAGGGATAACCGGGATAATATAGTAATAACCAGTATCCGGATTTCGACCCAAATTACCAGCAGAATCTGCAACAGTGAAATAATAAGCAATCACACCACCTTCAATGTCATTGCGAGCCGCAGGCGAAGCAATCTCATTCGGCTCCCGGGTGGTAAAACTGAACACATAATTGCCACCCGGCTTGCCATCCTTATCACCATCCAATTGTGTGCCATCAATATCCCTAACCCCATCGGTCACAGTGACTGTATAATTTGTATAAAATTTTAAATCCTGTTGCGGGTCAGACAAAATAAGGGTCACCGTCTTATTATCTCCGCTCCACTGCGGAGTGAATCCACCAACCAAAGCAGGAGAGAATAAAACCGTGCTACTATTCACCGAAGACTGGTCCATCTCTTTGTTGAATGTAATGGTAATATTTTTATATACATCAACCTCACTCGCACCATCCGCAGGGTCGGTGGAGACCACAACAGGACATTCCGCATGAACCGCAAATGACCAGGTATATTCATCTTCATAAAGATTTACTCTATTGTTTGTTGCCTGAATTTCTACATTATGAGGACCGTCTTTTAAATCTGAAGGGGGTGTATAAACCACCTTCACCCCATTTTGAATCGGTTCACAAGAAACCGGAACTGGATTGCCATCAAGAAGCATATACGGAATATCTATTTGCCCTGAACCAGTTACCTCAACCGAAATCTCTGGCCTTGACTCATAAACCTCACTCCCGTTTGTCGGCTTCTCATTGGCGAATTGAGGGAAGATGGAATAGGGGGTATAGGCATATTGACCTGTTAATGGCCTTTGATTGGACCAAACTTTTGGTGGATAAGATTCATATGTATCAACAATCCAACTAATATTGGGAATGCTAACTGATAAAGCAGCGTGATGCGGACGTATTACGACATCGCCTTTTTTGACTTTACTTTTGTCAATTTGTAAGCAACAATTTGTTATACCAACTATTCCCTGTCCAAATGGCAATTGTAGACACCGGTTAACAAAAGCTGCGCAATCAATACCAGCGAGATAATATCGGGCATTTGATGTGCCATCAGGTCTTAAACCATAATCACTTGTATTATAACCCCCAGGGCATACTGCAGAATTTATTCTTCCCGAAAAAGTTTCAGGCGTATCCCAACCACCCCAGCAATATGCTTCACCAATATTCCAACTGCCAATTGGAAAGGCGGTACTGCGATACATTGGGTAAATTGTATCACCATTTACATCAAGAATCCAGGCAGAATCCACTAAACATGTCCAACCTGAAAAATATGGTAACGCGTTACCCCATACATCTTCTCTGGTGAGTGCATGCACGAATGAAGAAGCAAATGATACAGCAATGATTACATATATTCTTGTTAATCTCATTGTTACCTCCATCGGTTTAATATACTTTTTGGGCGACCATCAATTGCAGACCTTCGCCAGTCGTGACTAGACTATAAATATTTTCATTAGCATCATCGAAGTAGAAAGGCTTCGTAACACTACCCCACTCACTATATGGAAATCTAATTAGCGCAAGCAGCATGCCGCCCGCGTTATATTTTAAAAGAACGCACTGCTTAATATCCCAACCATCTTTTTTGCCAATAATCTCACTGGTGGTAAAATATAATATCCCTCTTTTTGTATCTTCGTGAATAAAAGATAGCACATCATGATTGTCCCAAGTAGGGAAATTAGGCAAAACAATTGCAATTTCCTTCTTTGACTTGCTATCAATCATATATGTAGTTTTTTCTTCTTTTACCCAGCCGTTCCAACCTTTGTTGGGATGATAATAATAGCGACATAGCACTATCTCCTTACTCCGTAATACACTTTGTCTAGTAAGCCTTGCATTTCCTTCAACAAGGGTGTACTTATGCTCTTCTCCTTTTTCAGTCATAAGATATTCAGGTTCAAACCAACCCCTAACTTTTATCTTATTATCCTCGATGATAATGCTATTTAGTCTTGCTTTTATTATTGAAGTCGGCATTCCTGCTTCGATTTCCTCATCGGTCGGTCCAAGTAATTCCAGTGGTATCGGATAGTTTTCAATAAATTCCCCTGACAAATTGTACTTTCTTACCTCAACGCTCTGTCCCGGAAGACGTCCTACATGGATATAGAAAAGAATGTAAATATTTTGATCGCTGTCTACTGCAATATCGTAAGGTTGATATCCTAAATAATCTCGGTGTTTTTCTTTCTTAACATACTCAAATTCTCTCAGGTATTTTCCATTGGCATCAAAAATCTGAACATGCGCATTTACAGGATCGACGATATAAATATTGCCATTTTTATCAATTGTATAACAGTTTGGAGCTATCCCGCAGGCTTCTTTTATTACGCCAAACTCACCCGGGTCACTTCCCCACTTTGCATCAATAATAACCTTCCGTTCGTATTTTTCCAGTTTCGTCGTATCAATTTCTTGAATAGAGGTTTGTTCTTTATTCACCACTTCTTCGCCAGTTTCTCCTCTAGCGAAAATAAAACCTATCGCCAAGAAGATTATTGTTTTTATGGTTTTATGGTTAAGCATTGTTTACCTCCCTTGCTCGGCATTGCCGAATACACTGACTTGCCCCGTTAAATAACTCTTTTTTTAGCGTAATACGACAGAAGTTATGTTTACTACTTAATACAGTCATATTAGCGCCGTCGGCATCCATATTGAACGGGGTGAAAGCGGATGATGACACGGATGCACACAGATATTTATATAATCCGTCTGCATCCGCACCTATCTGTTTGAATCTAAAAGTCTCTTTCAACATCTTGCACCTTCACATTTTGTAATCTTAAATATTTTATCCAGACAAACTTTCAAGCCAACCCCATTAAATAACATTAATTTGTGGAATA